>Ga0207042_1033_pt1 | contig 34007 bp, 37 predicted proteins | sample Alteio_BWMinCont_70_FD_153310 | JGI IMG/M metagenome (GOLD analysis project Ga0207042, IMG submission 153310) | Enriched cells from forest soil in Barre Woods Harvard Forest LTER site, Petersham, Massachusetts, United States -... | ecosystem: Environmental > Terrestrial > Soil > Temperate forest >... | reverse complement strand
TCAGCTCCATTGGAATGAAAGCGGTTGTTTTACTTCAAAACCTGAACAACCTAATGCGGGCGTGGCTCAACTTGGAGACCAGTACGCAAGATAGGCTGCAAGCGATGGAACTTCGCTATGTAAAGGAAAAACCAGCCGTCGCTGTGGAACTCCGGAGCGCCGTAGAACAGCAACTTGCAAGGGGGCGCTTTGCGCTAAGACCACAGGATGCGTATAGCGAACAGGGTCGAGCTGAGCTTGACCAAAAAGCGGCCGCAAGTGAGGAGGAAGTAATTCAATTCAGCAAAACCGTGCTGGATTATCCGAAAAAAGTGACGCCCTTAGACTGCTCGCCTGAAAGAATGGCTGCGGTAAGCAAGAAAATTCACTGGTACCAAAAGTCTACTAAAAATAAACTGTTCCGTTTTGTCACAGGCCTTTGCGAAGATAGCAAGCTGTCTGGCACCGTGCGAAAAACTGCGGCCTACTTTTATGGTCCAGCTGGCGCCGGCAAAACATTTGCCGCGCGTGAGGTTTTGTCGGGGGCTCTTGGCTCGCCTTTTATTGAGCTTGTATTGAATGGTAAAACAACGGAAGAGATCTTTGGCTCCTTAGAAAAACCCGGACTTATTTTGGAAGGGATCATCAAGTCCGGCGCAAAAAATCCAGTGATTTTTCTTGACGAAGCCGATGGTAGGATTGCCCAGGACCCACAGTTTGTGTTCTACCTACTCGATCTTCTCGACACCGGAAAAACAACGTTTGAGTTTCCCTACTTTGGTGTGCCTGTAGACGTGTCACAAATCAAAATTGTTTTTAGCGGCAACATCGACTTTTTCGATCCTGAATTTGTTAAAGATCCTTTTACGCGTGAAAAATTGAAAGCGATGTTCAACCGCATTGGCGATGGACGTATGGTGAGATTCGAAGGATTCGAAACATGGGCGAAACGCGGGATGTTGTTTGAAGAAAAAGTTCCTTCTTTCTTAAAGAAATATGGATTCACAAACGACAAATATACGCAGGATGCCAATTTCACAAAAGATCTCGAGGCCATCTTTGCGGCAGATCATGAACCAGGTTTCCGAAGTCTTGAGGGCAAGGCAGACGATTACATCAAATGCCGCGCCGCCGTTAAAAGCGGCATCGCCAGTCTGGAGCTGTGCCAGTCGATAGCGGAGGAACCCACTATGGACAAGATGGCTGTGCAAAAGGGTAAGCCGCAAGAGGCTAAAGGCAGCGATGCATCGTCTTCAGTACTTACACCGGCGGTAATCAAGCTCCTGAACCTGCTGGCGGCTGGGATGGCGCAGGGATAGGTGGCAATTCGTGGCTAGTTCTTGTGCAAACCATGTATACATCATATAATGTATACATGGTGCGCACTCAAGTCTACATTACGGAAGAAGAACATTCCTTGCTGGCCCAAATGGCCGCAGAGACCGGAAAGTCACAAAGCCAACTGGTTCGTGACGCCATCGATGGTATGTTTGCAAGACCTAGCATTGCAAAGCGTCAATCCATTTTGTCCAAAGCAAAGGGAATGTGGCAAGACAGAACCGATCTTCCAGATTTTAGGCAGCTCAGAAAAGAATGGGATCGATGAGCCAATTCCTTCTCGACACAGATGTTCTCATCGACTTCTTACGTGGCCAGCTAAAAGCTGTCGCGTTTTTCGACAACATCGACAACGCCCTTATCTCCGCCATATCAGTCGCTGAACTCTATGTCGGCGCAAGAACCTCCCATGAAGAAACTGAGCTAGCAGCCTTTCTGCACTTTTTTCAGATCTCCCCCGTAAACGAGGTTATCGCCAAAACCGCAGGGCAATACCGACGTAAGTATGGACCTAGCCACGGCTCCGGGCTCGCCGACTGCATCATTGCAGCAACAACCTATACCTGCCATGCCACGCTCGTCACACGCAACAAAAAGCACTTTCCGATGCTCAAAAATGTGTTGGTTCCATATTAGCTGGGCTTGACGCCCGACTTCAAATGCCTAAGTTATATTCCATGCATATCGTAACCGGCAAAACCACCAAACCCATCTCCCCCCTCGAAGTCTTCCACCGCTCCGACCAATGACATTAGACATTGGTCGATATCGGTACCGGTGACGGTCGCTTCGTCTTGGACTACGCGAAGCAGCATCCCGACACCTTGTGTATCGGTATCGATGCATCTCTCGATGGATTGGCCGACGCCTCGCGCAGGGCTGCGCGTAAACCCGCACGTGGTGGCGTCAGCAATGCACTATTTATTCTTTGTGCCGCAGAACAACTGCCCAAAGAACTAAGGGGATTTGCCGATATCGTCACCATCAACTATCCATGGGGTTCTCTGCTTAAGGCGGTCATCGAGCCGCGCGTGGATATTATGAAGAAGATTGCTCGCTTGGCGAAACCGAATGCATCACTTCGCATTTTGCTCAACGAAAGTCAGCAATTGCCATCGGCGGAACTCGTGCATGTCGTCACAGCAATAAAGCCTGCGTGCTTAGAAGCTGGTTTGCGAATTACCAAGTCTGGCCTGGTAGACAAACCATTGGCCGCTACCACCTGGGGACAGAAACTGGTCAAAGGTTCTGGTCGTCAGGTACTTCAGATTCATGCTGCACTCCGATAGTTGCCAACGCGTGCCCAGCCACTATGGGCTGAATTTCAGGATCTGCCAGAAATCATCCGATACAGTGGCGCGTTTCGATCCTTGGAGCTCGATGATGCTATCCAGGGGACATGCCCGCTTGCTATTTAGCATAAAGTATCTATATTCATTCGAATATATTAAATGGTGTTCATATATGTCATATACGCAAACAATTCTATTTTCTTTTCTAATCGTTTCTTCATTAGCAGCGCAGTCACATGCATGTCGGGCTTGTCTGGATTGTCTCGCCGCATGTTCCAGCAGGAGCCGATCGAACGTTTCGCACTTACCACCGGCTACCACAACCGCTGCCACTGCTGGGCCCGCGGCACAGGTGATGGATGCGGCTCCTCCTCAAACACGGCCAGTGCAATCACAACCTGTTGTTCGCACAACAATGATAGATATGGCTACGCTCCAAGCATTTTATGCTGGCGAATTTCATGACTTGGGTAATGCGATCCACGCCATAACTTTGGTCAGCCTATTGGTGCTTGATCCGCGCAGCGCGCCGGACATAAACCAGGGCTTGGTTGCAAGGGTGGAACAGTCTGTCGGCGAAATTGCCCAATTGCGGAATAGTGCCCTCGCCAATTTACGGAGTTCGCACTCCAGGCCTTCTTTGCCAACCATCCCCTTTCCAGAACTCATGACGCATTTAGGAGTCATTCACCGAACTATCCCGACAATTCGATTGGATCCAACATCGGATGTAAACGCAGAATATCTAGAAGATATTCATGCGAGCCTTGGTGAGGTCAGCGCGATTTTGCGTGTACTAAACCACATGCAAAGCGGCAACGTGAATGGCAACTTTCCCCTCGAGGATATGGTTTTCACACCCGCCAATTTGTTGATGCCCGTCGGCCGTTCCATGCAAGGTCGCGCACGGTCAAGCGGGGTGACACTTCAGCTGCCGCAAGCAACAAATAGTGGGATGCAGAGTAGACTTGTCGGCGATCTCCACTTGCTACACCGCGTTGTGCGCAATCTGGTGAACAATGCCATCAAATTCACACCAAGCGGTGGCACCGTCACCGTCATGATCGATACTACACCTGATCCCGCACATGACGGGCAGGTATTGGCAACCATCTTGGTCGTGATGGGCCAGGGCCAACAGGAGCTTGCAGAACTGGTCGCACAATATCTTGGTGTGCCCTCTCAAGTTCTGGCCATCCGCGTCAGCGACACAGGCCCCGGTGTCCCAGACGCAATGCGCGATCGCCTGTTTCAACCCTATTCGCAAATCGACGCAGACAGGCTGCAAGCCGGCGGCGGCCATGGTCTGGGCTTGTGGGTCTCTCGCCGCATTGTCGAATCGTTTAATAGCGGGCGCATATACCATCTGCATGGCTCGGCCGGCGGCAGCGTATTTGGCTTCACCGTCTCGCTGCCAAGACTGCCCGATACGATCAAAATTATTCGCGATGGCTACTCCACATAAAAGTCCGTCGCCAAGGGGCTGCCCGGCACGCTGGCATATTGATCAAAGTTGGTCACGCCAGCGTATTTTTTAAGCACATCTTCATCGAGCAAAAGCTGCCCAGTCAGCTCCATCTTTGGCCCCGTAAAAATGGTATAAGCCGCATCGGCCACAATCTCCGGCTTGCGACTCGTCGACATCCCCTCTTCGCCCATCAGCATATTAATCGCTGCCGTCGCAATAATGGTCCTCGGCCACAGCGAATTCACCGCGATGCCCTGGTCGCGAAATTCCGCCGCCATGCCGACGGTGCACAAGCTCATCCCATATTTGGTGATGGTATAAGCCACATTGTTTTGCAGCCACCGCGGATCTAAACTAATCGGTGGTGAGAGATTCAAAATATGCGCGTTGGCAGACTTCAACAAATACGGCAAACACGCCTGCGCACACAAAAATGTTGCCCGCACATTCACTTGCATCATCAAATCAAACGACCGTGGAGGCGTCTCGGCAGTCCCAGTCAGACGTATGGCACCAGCGTTGTTCACCAAAATATCAATCCCACCAAAACGCTCCGCTGCCTGTTTCGCCATGTGCGCGACCTGCTCGGGCTCACGCACATCCACCTGCAGCGCCAACGCGTGACCACCCGCGTCTTCCACTTCTTTGGCAACAGTGTGAATTGTACCCGAGAGCTTCGGATGAACATCCGATGTCTTTGCGGCAATTACAATGTTAGCTCCATCGTGGGCGCATTTCAAAGCGATGGCTCGGCCAATTCCGCGACTTGCACCCGTGATCACGATTGTTTTGTTTTTTAGATTTGTCATCGTCATGCTCCATTTACAAAAAGCGAGAAAAATGTTTTCTCAACATAGTCTATGATCGAACAAACAAAGTTTGCCACCCAATGTATTCACGCCGGACAAAAACCCGACTTAGAAACTGGTGCAATCATGACACCAGTCTACTTCACGTCGACATATGTACAAGATGGCCCCGGCAAACACAAAGGGTATGAGTACTCGCGCACACAAAATCCGACGCGAAAAGCGCTCGAAGAGAACATTGCTGCGCTCGAGGGTGGGCAATATGGTTTTTGTTTTGCTTCTGGCTGCGCCGCAACGTCCGCAATTTTGATGTGCCTGAGCGCTGGCGATCACATCGTTGCAGTAGACGATTTATACGGCGGAACTTATCGCCTCATGACACAAGTCTTCGCACGCCTAGGCATCACGACAACGTTCGTCGACTTTCATAAGGCAGAAGCGCTAGACAAAGCTCTTTTGCCAAATACCAAGCTGGTCTGGATTGAAACGCCAACCAATCCAATGTTGAAGTTGATCGATATCGAAAAAGTTTGCGCACTAGCGAAAAAGCGCAATATTGCGGTGGCGATAGATAACACTTTTGCTACGCCCTATCTGCAGCAGCCCTTGGCGCTTGGTGCAGATTTGGTTGTGCATTCAACAACAAAATATATGGGTGGCCACAGCGATGTGATTGGTGGAGCAGTTGTGACAAACTCTCCTGCATTCGCCAAGCAAATTGCTTTTATCCAGAACGCAGTTGGAGCTGTACCCAGCCCAATGGATGCATTCCTGGTGCTTAGGGGCCTAAAAACGCTGCATGTGCGCATGCAACGCCATGTGGAAAACGCCTTGCAAGTAGCTGATTTTCTTGCTAAACATCCGGCTGTTGAGCGGGTTTACTATCCTGGTTTAAGCAGCCATCCGGATTATGCCCTATGCATCAAGCAAATGCGCGGGCCTGGGGGCATGATTAGCTTTGTCATTAAAGGTGGCCTTGAGCAAGCCAAGCGGTTTCTTTGTGCAACGACGCTTTTCTCCTGCGCGGAGAGTTTAGGTGGCGTCGAGAGCCTAATTGAACACCCTGCCCTGATGACGCATGCCGCTGTGCCACCTGAAATCCGCGCACAGCTTGGCATAGACGATGGGCTCATCCGCCTATCGGTGGGTATTGAGGATGTGACAGATTTGTTAGGGGACCTGAAGACGGCCTTTGCAAAATCTATGTAGGTATTTTTTTTAACCAGTAATGCATTTTGGGGCTTGATTTATTTTATTACTTGTATAGGATGGCTCCGTTGCATGAATTTAGAGGTTAATGAGATGGAAAAAGTAACAGAGAAAAAGCTAACGAAGCGCACCCTGGTGTCGTTTAAAGACATCCAGATTGCATTTTTGATTGAAGGCATCGACGGCGTGGAGCGCCTCTTGGAAGGGCGTAAAAACATTGCGTCTTTGTTGCGTAAGGCAGCCAAAGAGCTGAAGACCGCAGGCAAGAAGACAGATGCGCTTGACAAGTATATAGCCGAAAACCACGGACCAGGTGTGCGTGGGCGTGCTGTGCCAATGTCTGGCCAGGAGCGCTTGTATAAGGCGCAGAAAATCCATGCAGGTGGGCCATTCTTGCGATTGCCATTGGCTCCGCTTGGCACCAACAAAGGTGGATATGTTCGCGTCAGATTTGATCGCGATCAAATCATTGTCAAAAACGTGTAATCACTATCTGCGCCCTTGATTTCAACTTGGGTGCGGCAGTAAGACTGCAGTGTGTTTTGCATCATGGCCCGTTCTGGGCCATTTTCATTTACAAGGATAATTTGTGTTTGACTCTGCCAGGCTGCGAGGGCAATTTGCTGCACCGCTTTTTGAAAAAAGAGCGCTTTCAGCTTGCTCGTGTCTTGCCCGATGCTGGTTGCACTTTCTGCTTTTGGAACCAGCGCTGAAAATGGATCAATGATCATGGCGTCGATAGCGCCACTCTTGCAAAGCTGTTCGATCATCTCTATCGCGTCCTCTGCGCAGGCGGGACGACAGATCAAGAGCGCGGGGTCCGCGCTGGACAAATCACCTTTTACATCGAACCACACCACATTTGAGCCGCGCGCCTTTAGGCTTTCTGCAGCTTCAAGCGCCAGAGTGGTCTTGCCAACGCTTGGGCCGCCAAAGAGCTCCAATAGGTTTGGCCGGGCGGCTGGCTGCTTGCTGGCATCAGGCCCTAAAAATGCCTCAGCTGCGAGCAAAATCCATTGGATACTCTCTTTTACGATGCGCATAGTCGCTATATCAACCAAACCATGGCTTTGCTTCCAGAAACACCCGATGCAATTGATCCCGCGCTGACGAAAGATATCGAGTCGTTATTGCAAACGCGGTTTAAGCGATTCTTAGAACCAGACGAAGCGATTCGTATCAACGCCTCTACGGGGAATCGGGCAGCGCATGTCGAAGCGCGCGTCGGCACGCTTGACGAGGCGCATGTGTTTGAGCTGTTTGCAGAGAACATCGAAGGTGAGCAACTGGAGGGCGCACTTGGGCTCTTGATTGACTACTTAGATGGCGTGCTCAAAGAATTTTTTGTGAGTGAGAAGGATGCCTATTTTCCTCTCGATTTTAGCCCGCGTACCTTTGCCAAGCAGACTCTCTATGCGCGGCACACGTTTCGCCGTTTTGCATTGGAAGAAGAAGCCAATCGCTTGCTCTCTAAATCCTGACATTTTTTTTCGTGATCTCTCTTGCAACTTCCATTTGTAACATGCTTTCTTAAACACTGACTTTTATGCACAAGTTCGGTTGGGAGAATCAGGTACATGGATGAAGTAGAAATATTGGGTACGTTTGATACGGAAGAAACCGCGCGGCACGTGGCCAAGGCGTTGAACAACTGGTTTAACTGGATTATGGAAGGTGATCCAGACGAAGCGCCTGATTTCTTCGAAGATTTTGGCGTTTCGACAGATGACTATGCGCTCAATCGCGATGACGTCGACTGGGACGATACGCCAGTTGCCCGGGCACGCGGTAACCGAGTGACCATTAGCCTGGAATCGTCGGGCACGACAGACACTTTGGAAGAGCTTCTGGAGGCTCTGGGAGCCTATGATGTCGCCCAAGCAGGCGAAGAAGAATAGGCCGCACATCGAATCCCTCTCTAGCTTTTGGGAGAGGGTGGCGATTCTGATTTCTCCTTTAGCACCTGCCCAAATTTAGCCTTAGGCGCTTTGCGTTCTGCGCGCTCGCGCCGCGCAGCTTCTTCTTCGATCTCCCGAATGCGCTCTTCATCGGTCGCCATTCCGGTGCCAATAATCGAACGCCTTTCTACTCGCCTGTGGGTCTCCACCATTTTGGCTCCTCTCCCTTTATTATAACTAAAAATCCGATTCTACGCCGACATAAATATCAAGCGGAATTGCATACGCTGGCGGCACAGAACGAAGCGGAAACGCAACCTCGACCTTAACGGGCAAGTCCAGCGTCTTCAGCACCGCGCCAAAACCAGCGGACCAAAAGAGCCCACCGCTAAACCAGGGTATTGCTTCATCAAATACATTTCCGGCGTCGCTAAATAGCAGCAGTGCAAAGGAAGCATCTCTTCCCGACGACAGACGAGCTTCAATACCATGCTCCCACAATTTGGTTCCACCTAGTGGCCCCGATGTGATCACGCGTGGCAAATATCCGCGCACAGAGCCCTGCCCGCCGATAAAAAAGCGATCTGCAGCAGCAAGGCGCCTTCCCTCGATGTTGGCAAGCAACGCCATCTTGGTGCGTGCCTTGATTGACAGCCACGATGCCAAACATAACGTTGAGCTAAAGGTCCACCCAAACATTGCAGAAGCTAATTGCGAGCCCGTGGCAATACCTGCGTAAGAAGCAAAAAGAGTGCCACTGATCGTATCGGGGCCCAGAACCAACTCTGCTCGGAGCGTATTGCGCCACGCAAAGTGAACATCATGCGTTGTGTCGTTTACAAGCTCCGCAGAAAAACCTGTTGTCACGCGCAGTGCTTGGGTGCGATACCAAGAGAGAGATGTGGATGCACCGCTGCTTGCAACATCAAACCCAGGATATCGGAGAATGCGATGAAAGATGTCGCCTGAAATTGCAAGGCTGTGATCGAGGAGGCGTGGTTCTTTGATGGACATCACGAATTCGCCATCGAATGGCGTGAGCTGGCCCAACATCGCAACATCAAGGCCACGCCCTAGGAAGTTATGATCGCCAACAGTCGCTGCCACGCCAAAGCCCTCGACAGAGATAGTCGGCAAAAGAGAAAAGTACCACGTCGGCTTTTCTTGCACCCGAATCACGATATCGAGCACACCCACGTGCTCCATCGGAACGAGCTTTAGCTCCGCAGCGCTGAAATACTGCAGACTGCGCAGCGCCCGATAAGCAGCCTCGACTTGAAGATGGCGATAGAGTTGTCCCTTGAGATGAGTGAACTCGCGTAATATGACACTCTCTTTAGTTCTGTTTGCACCTTCGACGATAATGTTGCCAATGTGGTACTGCATGTTTTTTCGGATCTGATATGTGGTGTCGAGTGAGGTCCCGCCCCGCAAGCTCGGGGTTGCTTTTGCGAAAGCGTATCCATCGTCGCGCCAATCATTGAGCAACGCATCTACCTCTTGCTGGAGTTTTATCAAGTCGATCGGCTCGCCATCTTTTTGCGAAATGCGCGCGCGCAGCGAGATTTCGGTGGCGTGCGGGGGTAAATCGCCGAGGATGTGCAGGTGCGACAGGCGAAAAAGTGGGCCTTGGTCGATGTAAAAGGTTGTTTGTATTTGGTCGTTGGTTTCGTTGGTGCGAACAAGGCGGTGGGAAATCTTCGCTTCGAGATAACCCTTGCGGTAATAATTATAGAGAATGGATTGGCCATCTTGTTCGCCCGGGACGTGGTGGATGCGCAGATCGGCGGCTGCCATGACGGGGCAGAAAAAAAGCGCGATCAGCAAACATTTGGCGAGCATGCGTGCGAAGTAGCAGAACGAGCTATCGTTTAAAATTGCTAGTCTTTCATAAGCTTGTAAAGATTGTGGTCCATCTCGTAGGCGTAGTAAAACTCCATGAATGCTTTCTCGAATTGTGGTTCGTCAGGATGGATACTTGCTTTTCCCTGATACTTCCGCCGCTCAGAAAAGGGAATCGCGAGTCCCCAGCGCGCAAACCCGTCGAGCATGATTTGGTTCGCGAAGAATGGCGGCTTATTTTTTTCGAAGCGTATCACGTCTTCGCCAGTTTCTAAATCCACAATACGCATCATGCTTGCCTCAGCGTTGTTCTGTTTTTACTCAATGTGTTTCGGAATTGCTCTTGCACCCGCGTCCAATTGATCTGCCCAGAAGCATTTCGCCAATCCTGTTCCGTTTCCAAATCCAGATGACCACAATTCTGCTGGAAATTCCTTTGAAAGGCGGAAGGAGCTGGGTTAGCTAGTAACATGCCTGCCCATTCCCGCTGGCTAACGCCCTCCTCAGCAGCGGCCCGAGCAAGGTGCAGCAGAAACTTTTGTGTCAGAAATTTTCCTGTCGTCATCCGAAAAGTTGGATCGATAGCCTCATTCATCCTGCTTTGTAGTTCAAAGACATTCATTGCGTGATCAACATCGATGCTCCGCAAAAAGGCCCGTCTCTCTGGGGTCATCAGGACCAAAGCTTGTGGAAGTACGTCCCAATTATTCAAAAACATAGCATGGTCATGGGTATCCGGGAAACTAGCACCATGATCGATGGGAATAAGTCTAGGCGGGTTGCCTCCATGCAAGACATTACCAAAGTGTCCATCTGTACCCCCGCTGAGCAAAAAGAAATCCAATGGTTCAAAAGCACCCGACGGTATGGCACGCACTGAGGTATCATCCTGTCTCAGCATACTTTTAAGAACATCTGTGCCTGGTTGCCACGCGTGTACCGACCCAAGGCCAGTTCCGTCCCAATTGGGATGATCTAGCTCGACGACATGGGTTTCGGGGACTTGGTGACGGCCAGAAAACGCATAGTGATCGAGTGAATAGGCAAGTGCTTCGTTTCCCGGTCCTTGTCCATCTGTATGAGACTCGCGGATTTCTCCTACTCTATCAAAGGCCATTGGTTTAAAAAGCACGACTGGCCCGCCCTGGTCTCGAAGAACTTGAGACGCATTCATTCCGGTGCTGGACCTAGCAACAGCATATCCGCCCGAACCCTTCATGCCAATAGAGAGCTCGTTCTGCACCTGCATTTGACGCGCTGCCGCGCGCACAGGGACATCTCGAAGCATATGGATGAGCGCCTGGGTCTGCCTGTATTGTGTCAGCGCGAGAGTGAGTTCTTGGGAGACTTCCCTACTCTTAAGAAGCTGCGGCATCGCTCGTTCTAGCATTTCTCGATGCGCCGTGATGTATGTCCCGCGAGTCGAATTCGCGACGATGTCTCTGAGCTGCAGCGCAGCCCGATTAATCTCACTATTAGCATGCTTGTAACGCGCGTTAGCTTCACTGTATTTAGCGCGGCCACCAAATATCCATCTGAGCGTCCCGAAAAATCCGGTGTATTTTGACATATCTCGCTGCGCATTGTCACGTGCAATAAAATGCCTATCGAGATTTGCCATAGTCTCTGTTTCTTGCAGATGTTTCCATTTCGTCGGATCTTGCTTCATCAAGCGCTGCGTGAGCGCCCCCTCTGCTTGCACGAAACCTGGTGACAGCATCAGATCCTGCCCGACGCGATGCATCCGCTGCGCATATTCTGCTTGACGTGCTGCGTCTGAAAATAATCGCGGAACTGGTTTGGGCTGATGGGCGGCCGGAAGGGCGGGAACAAAGCCATCTTCCATGCGCAACGGTTGAAACTCGTGAACAGCGCTATGTGCCGGCAAATGCTCTGGGCGAGGAGCCTGATGCGTGACGCTGGGATGGGACGGACGAACCATGGAGGGAATTGTCCATGCAATCGCTTCAGAGTGTCAAGGCTAACAAGAAAGTAAATTTTTACTGAGACTGCTCAAACAGCACGAGCACAATCCGCGTCAGCTCGCCCTCGCGATCGCGCACTGCATTCAGCCGCACCGCCATCGCACGCGCGCGGCCGTCGGCAAATTCCAAATTGACTGGCACATTCTCATCGGGAAAATCCCCCGTCAGCGCGTTATCAATCAGCGCAAACAATTCCGGTGCAAACAAATGCCCCGAGAGTTGTCCCCCCTCCAGACGATGGGTTTCGACGCCAATTAATTCACCAGCCGCACCATTCGCATAGTTGATCTTCCCCTCCCGATCCATGATCAACACAGGCTCCCGCACCTGCCCAATCACAGCACGCAGCACATTGCGAATCTCGAAAATTTTCGCCGACTTCTTTTGATCGAGCCTCTCGCGCCATACCAACGCATTTTTGATGGTGCGCGCAAGTTGCGAAATCTCATCGTTACCAGACACCGGCAAATCTCGCGTGCTCCCCTCTTCAATGCGCTGCTCGATTTTCTTCAAACGCGACAAAGGCGCCACCAACCATCCTGGCACAAACCCCACAAACACCGGAATGGCAAACAAAAGCACCAAAAACAAAATCAGCTGGTCACGCCCCACCAACGAGAGTGCATGAAGCGCGTCGTGGCGTTGCTTCTGAGCGACCTCCGCTGTGATCGCACTGAGCATATCGAAATCGTTCACCAGAGTAATCAACGCAAGCCGAGCAGGTGCCATAGATTGCACGCCGCTCCTGCGATCAATCTGTTTTTGCAAAATCCCTTCCCGAACAGCCTCCTCTACGCGCTCCGCCAACACATCAAGCTGTTCAATATGAAATTGCGAAAAACTGCTCGGACGACTGCGCATCAGTTCAGCGATCGAAAGCCTAAGCATATCCGTCACGCGTACCAAAGTGCGCTCATTTTCAACTTCGGGTTGCGCCTCAAAACGCCAAAGGCTGGTGCGAACATTCTCGGCAAGAAGTTTGGATGCAGCCACCTGGTGCGTGAAGGCATCGTAAGTGCTCAAAACCTTGGCATAGTCATGTACACCCGACGTGCGCAAGACGCCCACGAGCAAGGTGGGGGCTGCCACCAAAAACGCGGCTGCCAAAGCAAAGCGCGCGCGTGCACGGATGCTCGGGCCAGCGCCTATCCACTGCGCTAACTCCACATGCTTCGGATTAGTCAACGCGGTCTTCGCCACATGAGCAAGATGACTCAAATAGGTTTTGTGCTCAGTCTCGCTCACAAAGTTCTAATCCTCACGCGCAATTACCTCAACCTGAGCCTGGCTACCGACAACAATCAAGATGTCATCCTCACCAATGATAGAATCTGGCGGTGGAACAGAATGCAGCACCAATTCTTCGTGAAGCTCGCCCCTGTCATCGACGCTACGTTTTGGTTTTTGAATGCCGATCACCGCCAAGCGATAGCGCGTGCTAATCTGCGACTCTTCCAATGTTTGGCCTATCAAATCCCGTCGTGGACGAATGTGGGCGACAATCTGCCCTGTGGGCAAACTCACCTGATCGAGCACACCCATCGCTAAAATGGAATGGGCAAGCTGCTCACCCATTTGCTTTTCTGGGTATACGACCCGCGTTGCACCAACGCGAGAAATAATCCGGCCCTGCAATTCCGACGCTGCGCGCACAATCAAGCGGCCTACACCCAGATCGCTGAGCGCCATGCAAGCCATAATGCTCGCTTCCAAATCTGCTTCACCAAGGGCAACGACCGCTGTATCGGCTTTGCCGACACCAATGGTGCGAAGCGTTTCAATGTCACCCGCATCCGCACAAATGGCCTGTCCTACTTCATCTTTGATGCGCTCCACGCGCGCTGCATCTTTGTCGATGGCAAGCACATCGCCACCACCCGCATAAAGTGTTTTTGCGGTATGACGCCCAAATTGTCCAAGCCCTAGCACAACAAAAAGTTTCAAGTTCCGCTCCCCAACCATTCACCCTGCCTAACAAGCGCCGCAAATTCCCCCTTTGAAAAAGGGGGTAGGGGGATTTTCCTAATCTTCGAAGCGACAGTCCGAAAAATCACCTCAATCACACCCTCCAGTTCTTTGAGAACCTGCAAATTATGAAATCGAAGGACAATAAGCCCCTTACTTTGTAAATAGTCATCTCTTTTTTTATCTCTGTCGATGTGATCAGCATCAAAGTGCTGTGAACCGTCTATCTCAATCACAAGCTGCGCTTTAGGCGCGTAAAAGTCAGTGATGTAAGTTCCAATTGGCTTTTGCCGATAAAACTGAATTTCTAAAAGCTGTTTCCCACGCAGTCGTGACCAGAGTTTTTTTTCTGCGTCAGTCATGTTTTGACGCAAGGAGCGAGAATATTTCTTTAGCTTAGCTTCGTATTGCAACATGACAGGCTTTTTAGCCAGGGTGATTTGTAAAGCATATTGGACAACGGACCTAGGCAGCGATATGCAAAATCCCCCTACCCCCTTTTTCAAAGGGGGAATTTTTGTCGTTTGCTTAGCCAGGTAAGTTATCACTTCGCTCCTCAACCAACAACCAAACGTCCCTCGGGATAACGAAATATCTGCATCTGCTGCGTTTCGCCAATCGCCATTGCCATCGTCAGAGGCCCAATACGACCAATATACATCAACGCAATAATTAAAATCCGCCCTGTTGTATCTAAATGCGGTGTCAAATCCATCGTTAGCCCAACTGTACCAAGTGCCGAAAACGCTTCAAAGCACAGCCGCTCAAAAGGCAAATTCTGTGTTCCAAGCAAAAGTGAAATAAAGACGATGAGAATAGACATGGCAATAAAAATAATGCTCAGAGCACGATTCACCACAACTGGCGGAATTTTACGACCAAATAAATCAACCTCATCCCTGCCACGCAACATGGCACGCACTGCCATGACCGCAACTGCCGCAGTTGTCGTCTTAATACCACCGCCAGTGGAACCAGGAGATGCACCGATGAACATCCAGACCATACAAAAAATAATCGTTGGCCCGGCCAACTGCCCGTGTGGCACCGAGAAAAAACCGGCAGTGCGAAGGGTAACTGACTGAAACATCGAGGCGAGAATCTTGCTACCAATACCCAGTCCTTGCATGGCGCCATCGTACTCAACGAAAAGAAAAATCAACATGCCAGCAAGATTGAGTACAACGGTGGTAACCAACACAACTTTGGTTTGCAATTGCAAACGCTGCCAAACAGCGGTTGGCTTCTTTACTTGCCAAACCTTTGGATCAAATAAATCTGCGATCACAAAAAAACCAATTCCACCAATGATAATCAATATCATGATTGTGACACAAACGTAGGGGTTCGACACCCATTGACTCAGTGAATCTTGGGCGAGTCCCAAACCTGAATTACAAAATGCTGAGACTGCGTGAAAAATCGACCACCACAGCTTCTCGCTAAAGCCGTTTACCTTGTCGCCCCAAGAAAAAAACAGGACTGCTGCGCCAAGAAACTCGACGACAAAAGTCGCTCCAGCAACAGCGGCGACCAGGGCTCGTAATCCCTCGGTTGAACTCACGTCAAGCACTTGGTTAAACCCGGCCTGATGGCGCCGCGAAATCGCGCCGGAGACCATAATAAAAAATGCCGCAGATAGCACCATGATGCCAAGACCACCCACCTGCATGCAGAATAAGATCACCCCCTGCCCAAAAAATGAAAAGTAAGTGCCAATATTGAGCACGCTCAGCCCTACGACGCATGCTGCTGACGTAACGGTAAACAATGCGTCGATAAATGGCGTTCCCCTGCCATCGATGGTGGCAGCTGGAAACATCAGCAAGATCGTCCCGAGCAAAATGAGCCCAATAAAACTGAGCGCCAAGGTTTGGCTGGGCCGCAAGTTGATATTTGAGACGATCTGCTTACCCATCTTTGTCCGCAAGGATTCAAAAACACCCGCAACAACAAGACGTGTAATCACGATTGCTGCCGCTAATCTCGGCACAAAGATGACCGCGATCACAAAACCAGAGAGCAGCAAATTCACTTTTTCTCGAATAGCAAATGCAACAAAATGATCGCGCTCCACGAGCGCACATTGGATGACGTAGCCAACGAAGCCAAACACCAAAGCGAGATCAAGCGCCAATACGATGTCAGACCATAGAGATGGTGTGGCGACATCTACAGAAAATTCCAGGAACAAGAGCGTGCCTGCCAAAATGGCTGCCGCTAACCAAAACCAATGAAGCCCCCGCATACTTAGCATAGAACCTTGCCGATCCGTGTGCCGATCCGTAGCACTGTAGAAACTGGCTGACACTCTATCTTGGCTGTTTCCTTCGCGGCAATCAAGACGATGGTGGAACCAAATTCAAAGCAGCCCATCTGATCACCTTTTTCAAGCTTGGGAGCTGCGCGCGTATAAAGTCGCCGATCGATGTGACACCCATGAGGTGAAGCCAGGGTCTCGTCGAAAAACATGCGTATTTTACCGACTACGCACGCACCCACCGCCACCATCGCCAGCGTGCCCTGCGTGCTTTCCCCAACGCGCAAGATCGTGGCAACTCTCTCATTCACGCAAAAAAGTTGATCCACATTGCGAACGGCCATCGCATTCACCGGCCACAAATAGCCAGGAAAATAAACTGCCTCTTGCACCGCGCAACGCATTGGCGTGTGAAAGCGATGATAATCTCGCGGCGACAGATAGAACGTCGCGTAAGAACCGCCTTCAAACTGCGCGGCATGCTCCTCACTACCAAGCAGCGAAGCCGTGCGATAACTTTTGCCTTTGATCTGCAACATGAGGCCGTTTGTGACCTCGCCCGATTGTCCCCAAAAACCATCACATGGGGCAACCAACGCATCTTCGTCTGAATCTATGGGGCGAACTCCCTCTTTCAACTCACGCGTGAAAAATTCTTGCAGCGAACTAAATGCAGCAGGAGGCTTTTTTGCTTCGGTGAGATCGATATGAAAGATGCGACTAAACCCATTAATTTGCGCGTTCACCAACGCCTTCGGCCCGGTAATTGTCGCAAACTTACCAAGCAAACGAGATAGCAAAGTTTTAGGCAGCAAGCGAAGGCCCTGCTTCCATAAAGTATCAATCAGCATTTCACTCGTAAAAAGAAACGACCAAGCGGGCCACGATAAGTGGCTCCACCTGGTCGCGATCAATACAAAGGCAAATTAGTTGTTGCCTTCGGGTTTGGCATTCTCTGCGCCAGCTTTATCATCTTTCTTTGGCGCTTTCTTATGCTTGCCTTTGCCCGTGTGATGCTTGGCTTTTGTATCTTCCTTGTGAGCATCAGCTGCGCCAGCAGTGGGTGCTACTGGTGTTGGTGCTGCTGTTGGTGCTGGTGTTGGTGCTGGTGCAGCGCCTGCTGCTGGAGCAGTGTCGTTGCCAGCCTTCATTTCAGTGTTAGCAAAACCTGGAGCAGAAAGCGCCAGGGTTACGCAAGCAAGCAAAGCCAATTTAGAAAGTCTTTTCATCGTTTTCTCCTTCATCGTCGTTGGTTAACCAAACGAACTCCCAGTTTCTAGCACAGAACAAATCGCTTTTGCTACTGAAATGTGCAAATTGTGCGTCGCATTTTATCCGATAGACAAAGGCGCATTGGGCATGACATCGAACAAACGCGCGTGGGCAACACCCGCATTGAGACGTCGCCGTGCGGCTTTTGCAACCATCACAGCGTTGTCGGTACAGTGCTTTTGATCTGGACTAAATAAACGGATCTTATTTGCTAAACAAGCAGAATGCATATCGGCGCGCAAACGCGAATTAGCAACCACACCACCCCCTAGAACGAGCTGTGTCATCTGCAATTGCTTACAAGCGATCATCGTTTTTTCCACCAAGCTCACAACAATCGCTTTTTGTACGCTCGCACACAGATCATGCAAAAGCCCATCGCCAATCTCGCCATGTTCTTTTCGTAGGTGAAAGATAAGATTACGCACAGAAGTCTTTAATCCAGAATAAGAAAAATCCAACGTCTTCTTATGTCGCAAGGCGATCGGAAGTACAAAGCGATCCGCATTGCCCGACACTGCCAGCTTGTCGATCACATGCCCACCCGGATAGCCGAGGTTGAGCATTTTAGCGATCTTATCAAATGCCTCGCCAGCGGCATCGTCGCGGGTTTCAGAAAGCAACCGCATCTCAAAATCCGCACCGCAGGTGTAGAGCGCGGTATGACCGCCGGAAACCACCAGAGCCATAAAAGGCGGGTGTGGAAAATTGTCTTCACCAAGCCCAGCAAGCAGATGCGCTTCAATGTGATGCACACCGATGCACGGCACTTGCAACGCTTCAGCAAACCCTTTGGCGAACTGTACGCCGACAAGAAGCGATCCCACAAGGCCAGGGCCGTAAGTTACACCAACGGCACCGATGTCCGCAGGCTTCACTTCTGCAGTTGTAAGCGCCTTTTGCACCACCCAAGCGATGTCGGTCAGATGCACGCGCGAGGCTACCTCGGGCACGACGCCGCCGTAAGGCACGTGGGGTTGCACCTGCGAACGCACGACATCAGAGAGCACTTCACCGGTTGGGCTCAGCACAGCAGCAGCGCATTCATCGCAACTCGACTCGATCGCAAGCAGGTGGCGTTTAAACATTTATTGACGTTCTCGAATAAACCAAAAGGAAAGAAAAAGCGCAGCGGTGATCACCAACGAAACAATTCCCACCGGATGTTGCCAAAGATAATAATTGCCAGTCACGTGCAAGATAGGCCGAGATTCACACAGAAGAACAATGGCTATTATTGCGACTGTGCTACGAGCTAACCTCTGAGCTTGCCACCCCACATCACGGCTCACATAAAAAATCGAGGCAGAAAAGCCCGCGATCGCCGATCCACACGCGGCAAACAACACCAGCATGATCATGCCAAAATGAAAGCGCTCGTAAGCGATGGTTGCCTCTCCCATGATCAGTCCGTGTGAAAACCAGCCTGCGGCATAGCGCAGCAAAAGCACACCGCATGGCACAGTGACGAGACAAACCGGCAGCAGTGATAAGAGGAGTGGCAAGCCGATGATATCGCCCTCACGCAACACGCGCTTTTGCCAACCAAACGCCATGGCCATGCCATAAATAAAGTGTGCGAACATATAAATAGGAAACGTCATTGCCAAATGCCCTAGGGATAAGATAATGACCACAACAAACGCAGGTTTTCAAGCGCGGTTAGCTCAGTTGGATAGAGCGTTGGCCTCCGGAGCCAAAGGTCACAGGTTCGAATCCTGTACCGCGCACGCTTTGAGGTAGGGATTTATGGATTGTCGTCTTTTTGCACTCATCCTTTTTGTTCTGGGTGGCTGTACCACCAAGGATGCGGAGTCGGCACCAGAGAAGAAGCCAGCAAAGGTCGCGCCGCAATTCGTTCAGTTTCCAACCCTGCGTTTGCAGGGAATGAACCCGAAGCAAATGCAAGATTTCGTCAAGATCATGAACGAAGAGACCTGCCCTTGTGACTGTCCCAAGACATTTGCTGGTTGCTTGCAAGAAGGCAGCAAGTGCAAACCTGCCATCATTTTGGGGCAGTGGATTGCAGATCGCATGCAGGAAGAGGCTGTGCCAACCGATATCCTTGCTGAAGCCTTGGCCAAGGATGTTGGCAGTGAGGGATTTAAGTCGCAGGTCAAATCTATCGATATTAAGGGATATGCAAGCAAGGGTAACAAGAAAAATGCACCTATTACGATTGTAGAGTACGCAGATTTTCAGTGCACTCACTGCAAAGACACGGCGAAGGAACTTGCTCTCTTAGTGCAAGAAGAGCCCACGAAATACCGTGTCATTTTTAAACACTTCCCCTTAGAGGGTCATCCTATGGCACGGGCAGCAGCGATTGCTGCAGAAGCAGCCGCGCAGCAAGGCAAATTCTGGGAAATGCACGACGCCATTTTTGCAGCGCAGACCCAAATGACGGAAGATCTTTTTGCCAAACACGCCAAGGCCATTGGGCTCGACGTGAAACGCTTTGAACGGGATCGAAAGAGTGCAGCAGTGATCGATAGAGTTGAGCGCAGCATCAAAGAAGGGAAAGCGCTTGAGATTAAAGGCACGCCTGCTCTTTACTTTAACGGTCGGCCTTATCATTTGGCCCTCAACCAGGGCGGATTTAGATTGCGCGCAGAAATGGAAGAGGGCCGTCAGACGGCGTCTTGCAACTAAAGTAAAAATCGTCTTTTGATTGCGAGAACCCAGCAACTCGTGCAATTCTGGCCAGGTATGTTGAATTTTGCACAGGTCACGCCCCATGTCTGATCGCACCCTGCATCGAATTTTACTCTTCTTAATCAGCTTAGACTTGTTCGGCAGGCTCGTTGTCCTCACGTTTGGCTTTCAGCCGAATAAAGGCTATGTGGTGCTCGACTTCATCTCGACAACTGCGTATTTTGGCTACTTGGGCTGGCTTGGATTTTCACGCAAGGCTGGGATTCGCTACGCAGGGCGCTACGCATTACTTGCCACAGCAATTGTTGTTGTAGATTCGCTTCTTTACTTTGCAACCAAGGGTTGGGCTTAGCGCTTCAGCACATAACGCCCGGGGGCAAGCACTTGCTCCGGATCGAGTGCGCTCTTGATACGCGCCCATACGTCACCTGTCGCATCTAATTTCGAAAGCGCGGCATGCATCGATTGAATACCCAGGCGATAGGGATGAAATCCTTCACCAATCAGCGCTTGTAGCATCTCATCGTGGCAACGCATCGCCTTCTCATCTTCGCTCTCCACTTCCCGATCATAAATAATTCCACCCACAAGCCTTAACGTTCTTTGTTCAGTGCCGAGCACGGCTAGATTCGGCTCGAAGTGATGCTTGGATGCAATTTCTTCCATGAGTTTTATCGCAACCCCAGCGTCTTCTCCTCTAAAGGGGACCAGCGGCATGCACCAGATAAGACCGCATCCATCTTGATCCGGATTGGGGTTGTTTGGCATCGGCGTTCTCTTGCGCCAATACGCAATCTGCAAGTTGCCATTTTCATCTGGCTCGTCCCCGTAGCGCACAGATCCAATGCGGGTCACGAACGGCAGCAACGCCCGCATCACCAACCTTTTTTGACTCCATGACTGGATTCGACTGCTGGCAGAAATTCGACACTGGCCAATCCAAGCAGCAACGCGATGTTGCTTCGAATACTGTGTGACACGCGAGAGCACTTTGAAATTGTTCCAAATGCTAATGCTATGAATTAAGTTATTCATCTTAAGTACACGCAATTGATCAATTACTTTTTCCATTCGGTCTAATTTATCTGCAGCAAATACGATGCGGCGCTCGAATCTGGGGATGGGCTCAAGCCATAAGGTCATTTGGGTGACGACGCCCAAATTGGATTGAAAAAACAAGCCATCAAAGCCAGGCCCCAAGCCAGCGCGGCTCAGATACTTACAACGCGCATCGGGGAAACGCTGAAAACCCGTGTGGATGATTTCACCAGTCGGCAATACCACCTCTAAGCCACAAACATAGTCGACACGTTCGCCATATAATCCGCCGCCGTCGCCTCGCTCGAGCGCATTGCCGATAAGACTAGCATCAGGCGATGTACCGTTTTTGCTCACGCGTAGCCTGCTGTTTTGGGCGCGCAGGAACGCGCTCATTTGTCGGCTTGTCACACCCGGCTCCACCGCAGCGTAGGCCAGCTCTTCGTTGAAGTCGATAATGCGATTCATGCGGCTCAGATCTAAAATCACGCAGCCTTGGCTAGCTGGCACACGCGAGCCATTCCCCCAGTTTTTGCCGGTGCTCACCGGATAAATAGGGATGCGATGCTCCGAGGCAATGCGCAGGCATTTGGCGACTTCCTCGGTGCTACTCGGGTATAAAATCGCCGGCACCTGAATGCCGGTTGCGAACGTGGCAGTTTGCGCAGCAACCAATGTGACAATATCGGTTGCAACATGGTCGGGGCCGATGGTGGTTCGCCATTGAAGTAGCGCTTCCTGAAGACTGTTTTGCACAAAAGACCCCCTTTGAAGATTGTACACAGGGCATTAGGTAAAAAGCCAATGCTCACGCCATGCAAAAAAAGCTCGGAAGCTGTCTTGCTGCTCGCCCATGGTGGGCCTTCATCGCTTGACGATGTGAAGCCATTTCTTGCCAATATTCTTGGCAATCGGTTGACGCCGGAAATTGCCCTTACGATTGAGGAGCGTTATCGGCGAGTTGGGGGGAAGTCGCCGCTGCTTGCTATCACGCGAAGTCTTGCGCAGAAGTTAAGTGAGAGCATTCAATTACCTGTGTATGTGGGGATGAAATATTGGGATCCTTTGATTGAGGATACGCTTAGGCAGATGGAAAGAGATGGGGTGGAGAGGTATACGGCGATTTGTTTGGCGCCGCATTTTAGTGAGTTGAGTATTGGGGGGTATAGGAAGCGGTTGACGTCGGGGATGGGGTGTCGGTTTGTGCGGAGTTGGCATGATTTGGCGAGCTTTATTGATGCTACCACCCTCACCCTTAGTCCCTCTCCCGCCCTGCGGGAGAGGGAGGTATTGCTGTTTACGGCGCATAGCTTGCCCATATCGGCGCTTGGCTCTGGCGATCCTTATGTGGAGCAATTGCTTCAGACTTGTAGATTGGTTGCTGAGCGGCTTGGGCTTTCGCGGGAGCAGTGGGTGCTCGGGTTTCAGAGTGCGTCGAAAACCGATAGCACCTGGCTGTCGCCGCATGTCGAGCATTTGATTCCGGAGCTTGCACAAAAGGGGGTGAAGGAGATAGTCCTTTCCCCTATCGGGTTTGTGGCGGAGCATATCGAGATTCTTTACGATATTGATGTTCTTTTCCAAGAAATCGCTTATAAGAACGGGATATCGCTTACCAGAACTCCCATGTTGAACGATAGGCCGGAAATGGTGGATATACTCCGCGCCTGCATTGATTTTGCGGCCACATGCCCTTATGAAAGCGTGCAATGACCTATGAGAAAACTTTTGCAAAACCCATTCGAATTGGCGCGCGCGGCTCGTCGTTATCCAGGATCCAAACACAGCATGTGGCGCAAATGCTGCAAAAAGCGTGGCCTTCGCAGCAAATCGAAATCGTTATCATCCGTACGCGAGGTGACGAAATCCTCGAAGAGCCGTTGCCCGAAATTGGTGGTAAAGGCCTTTTTACCGCTGAAATCGAAGCGGCATTGCAAAGTGGCCATATTGATCTCGCCGTCCATAGCCAGAAAGATTTGCCGGTCGAGGACAGTGCTTCACTCGCTTGCATCACCACCACGCGCGAGAACCCGCAAGACGCGCTCGTCAGCAGGCGCGGCTACTCGCTAAGCACGCTACCCCTAGGCGCGTCAGTGGGCACGAGTAGTACGAGACGTGCGGCCCAGCTGCTGAATCTGCGACCTGATTTAAAGCTTCTTAACATTCGCGGTAATGTCGATACTCGTGTTAGCAAGGCTCTCGATGAGAGTGGCCCCTATGATGCGATTGTACTGGCTTTTGCTGGCCTTGCACGGCTTAAACGCCTCGATGTTGTCTCCGAAGCACTTTCGCCCGATGTCATGCTTCCTGCGCCCGCGCAGGGTGCATTAGCTGTGCAGTACAAAATTGCTTCTTCGATGGCTGGTTTTCTGGAACCGATTTTTCATATGCCTACACATATCGCCACGTTAGCGGAACGAACGTTTTTGCAGGCGCTTGGTGGTGGTTGTTCTATTCCTGTCGCTGCGTATGCTTGTCTCGATGGAGATGATCTTTTACTGAATGGTTCTGTGCTATCGCCGGATGGTAAAAAGAAAATTTCTGTAAACGGACGAGGTCTGCCTAATATATCAGGTGCACAGGAGCTTGGGCTAAGGCTCGCCGAGCAGGCCATTCAGCAAGGGGCGCAAGAACTGCTGGGGGCAATCGGATGAGTCTTGCTGGCAAGCGTATTGTTGTGACGCGCGCTTCCACGCAGGCGTCAACTTTTGCGCGCCGATTAGAAGAGTGTGGCGCATTGCCGCTCCTATACCCGTGTGTGGAGATCCAATACGCGTCGGATTACGATGTTCCGGAAAATCCAGACTGGATCGTATTTGCTAGTCAGAACGCGGTTTGTGCGCTTGCTGCGAAGCTGAATCGGGAAAATCCCCCTACCCCCTTTTTCAAAGGGGGAAATAAAATTGCCGCGGTGGGGCGTGAAACGGCGCGGGCGGTTCAAACGGTTTTTGGCATTACGCCACACATCGTGCCCCAACGCTTCGATGCCGCATCTCTTGCTGCAGTCCTGCCCGTGCGCGCCGGCGAGAACGTATTCTTGCCGCAATCCCATATTGGGGGAGATGTGCTTGAAGAAGCGCTCGTGCGCAAAGGCGCGCATATCACGCGTGTAGTCGCATATCAAACGCTAAAAGGCTCCGGTGGCATTCATTTCCTCTCCCATCTTCGAGATAAACAAATTAGCGCCGTTACATTTGCCAGCCCCTCGGCCCTGCGTTACTTTATAGAGCGTCTCAACGATGAGGGTGCATCCATCGAAATTCTTAAAGATATTTCGATAGCATGCATCGGTCCAACAACTTATCGCGAAGCTGTCAAGTATAACTTTAAGTCTATTGTCACCGCCAAAGACCATACCACCGACGGACTCATCGCAGCCTTAGAGGAGCATTTTGCATGACCACGTTCCCCACTTACCCAACCTACCGCCCTCGCCGCCTACGCCGCACCCCCAACATGCGCACATTGGTACGAGAAAACACGGTGACGCCGCAAAATCTCATCTACCCGATTTTCATCCGCCACGGCAAAGACGACGTGCGAGAAATTTCCTCAATGCCAGGGCAATTTCAGTTTACAATCGATCGCTTAGCAAAAGAAATTAAAGAGATTCACAAACTAGGAATTCTCGCCGTGATGCCTTTTGGCATCCCCGAGCACAAAGACGCCCAAGGCAGTGACAACTTGCACGACGATGGCATCATCCCGCGTGCCATTCGCCTGATCAAAGACACCTGCCCCGACCTCATGGTCATCTCCGACATGTGTTTGTGCGACTACTCGGATCATGGTCACTGCACCATCATCGATCCGTCCAACAACCACATGCTCAATGAACCAACGCTCCAATATTTGCGCGATGCATCGGTTGTCCACGCGCGTGCAGGTGCAGACATGATCGCGCCTTCGGGCATGATCGATGGTATGGTGCATGCAATCCGTGAGGGGCTGAACGGCGCCGGCTTTGTCTACACGCCGATTATGAGTTACGCCGCCAAATATGCGAGCGCGTTTTATGGGCCGTTCCGCAACGCCGCTGAGTGTGCACCGCAATTTGGCGACCGCACGACCTATCAGATGGATCCCGGCAATGCGCGTGAAGCGCTCAAAGAAGTTGCTATCGATATTGCTGAAGGCGCCGATATCGTGATGGTGAAGCCTGCCCTGCCTTATCTGGATGTTGTTGCTGCCGTGCGCAACAAGTTCGACGTGCCCGTGGCTGCCTACCATGTGAGCGGCGAATACGCCATGTTGCATGCGGCCGCACAAAATGGCTGGCTCGATTTGCAACGCTGTGCGCTCGAGAGCTTGACGTCCATCAAGCGCGCTGGCGCAGATATGATTTTGACCTATTTCGCCAAAGATGCAGCCAAATGGCTGGAGAACTAAATGAATATCCGATTCCTCGACGCTTGCCGCGGGCAAAATTCCTACAATACGCCCATCTGGCTCATGCGCCAGGCTGGGCGCTACATGGCTGCGTATCGCAAGCTTAGAGAAAAGCATGGTCTGCTCGAGATGGTCAAAACGCCCGAGCTCGCTTGCGAGGTGACGCTACAGCCCATCGACGCATTTGGCATGGACGCGGCGATTATTTTTTCCGACATTCTTCCGATACTTGAGGGCATGGGACTTAAGCTCACGTTTTTACAAGGTGAAGGACCACATATTGAGAATCCGATTCGCACGTCTGCTGATATCGACGCACTTCGCACTCCTCCTGCAGAAGAGTCACTTTGGTTTACGCTCGACGCGATTAAACTCGCGCGCAAGGAGCTCGATACCCGCGGCATTCCGCTCATTGGCTTCTCCGGAGCGCCGTTTACACTCGCATCTTACGCTATTGAGGGCGGCGGTAGCCGTGAGTATCGTTTAACCAAGCAGATGATGTACGGCGAGCCACATGCGTGGCACCTGCTAATGGAAAAATTAAGCGCGGTGATTGGCAACTACATGTGCGCCCAGGTGCGCGCCGGTGCGCAAGCATTGCAGCTTTTCGACAGCTGGGCTGGTGCTTTAAGTCCAAGTGATTACGCAACTTATGTGATGCCTTACGTGAGGAAAGTCATCGCACATGCCAAGACCACAGATGTCCCTGTCATTTATTTCAGCACAGGCACTTCTGGTTACTTGCCACTTCTCGCCGAGCTCGGAGCTGACGTGGTTAGTGTGGATTGGCGCATAGATTTGGACGTCGCGTGGCGGGCGTTGGGCACGCGCTCAGCGATTCAGGGCAACCTCGACCCGATGGCACTGCTTGCGCCTTGGCCAGAGCTTGAAAAGTGCGCGCTTCGATTACTCGAGCAGGCGTCGCGCGTACATGCGAACCGAGCAGGTTTTATCTTTAATCTAGGGCATGGGATTTTGCAGCAAACGCCCGAAGATAATGTGAAGAGGCTTGTGGATCTGGTCGCTACTTCAGCTGAAGCAGTTCCTCGACGGTAACAAATCGATAACCTTCTTTGAGCAGCCCCTCGATAATCATCGGGGTCGCTGCCACTGTATTGCGTCGAATCCCCCCGCCATCATGCAGATCGATGATCGATCCAGGTCTGGTGCGCCGTAACACGCGCGCGGCTATCTCGCCGGGAGGCGGATTTTCCCAATCGTTCGGGTTCACATCAAATAGAACATCACGCCGACCAAGAGTTGCCAGCGCCTTTTTTAACCCCGGTGGCGTTTCCCCATAGGGGGCGCGAAACTCAATATATCCTTTGACACCTAGACTCCGAAGCAGCTTATCTGTGCGCTCGATTTCCTGCAAAGCCAAGTCCTCATGCCTCAGGATAGGCTCACTATGGGTCCAAGAATGATTGCCGACCTGATGACCCGCGTCTAAGGTCTCTTTCACGAGCTCCTTGTATCGGGCAGCATTCTCGCCAATTACAAAAAATGTCGCTTTGATATGAGCGTCATGCAAGATGCTGAGAATTTCTGTTGTATATGGTGGTCGCGGGCCGTCATCGAAGGTGAGCGCCACAACCTTTTGCTTGGTATAGACCTCCCACACGGTTGCATGACGAATCGGTACGCCGTCGGACTGCGTTGCATCACTTGGCAATTGTACGAATAGATCGGCAAGAACAACGATCAGAAGAATCAATAGGCCAATCTTGAGCAATCGTTTCATACGCATATAGTGATTGTAACAGGTTTAAGGCGCTTGCGCACAAACTGGCCCCCATGGGATAATCTTCGTGGGGGCCACAATATGGGAAAGCGCAAGATCGCTAAATCGTCGTTCACGGAACAAGAGCTCAGCAAAATCTCTGGTGGCATGCCCACACACGGAGCTGAGGGCGTCCACGTGCCGCGTCCGATACAGGCGCCGGCGCCAATAGAACGCGTTGCCGCCAAGCATGCAGGACCCGCCGATGCCCCAAAAGATAGCTTTGCCCGAGCACCAATCCCGGGCTCAAAATTCGCACCACCAGTTGAGGTCGCTGCGCGTGCCGTGAAAGGGCTCTTCCAAAGACTGGCCCTCTTAGATTTGCCGAACGAACATTTCGCTTCTGCCGATGATGTCGACGCACACCGTCGCAAACTCAGCTCGTTTGAGCACTTACTTGATCGGCAAGCGCAATTGGCGACTGGAAAAGACGCACAAAACCAAATCAGTGATTTGCGTAAGCAGCATAACGCAATAAGTCTTCGCTTGGGAGCGCATCGGGATAGTTTGCGGGTTAAGGATTGCTCTGAGGCAGTGCAGCAGTTGCAAACAACAGGGCTCAACCCGGGGAGCCTTGCGGCGATTGGACGCGCTTTTGACGTTTTCCGCGTCGAGGTTATCCCGCGGCTTAGCAAGGAGCATCGCGCGGAGTTTGATACTTTACGCGAGGCAGCTGTGAAGGAGCTTCGTAGGCTTTCGATGAAACAGGATGCGTCGAAGGACGTGAATGCATATCAGGAACTGGCATCGAGACTGGCGTCGGATTTGGATGGGACAACCCCGCAGAAAGGCGTTGGGCCGCGTTTGCGATTCGAGCAGGCACGATACAAACTTGGAGCGGCGCATAGCGGTACCGCTGTTATGAAATTTGCCCGGGTGGCCATTGCCAAACATAAGGAGATAATTCGTGAAGGGCTGAAAAATCAAACCCCTGCATCAGCTGCATCACTGAAGGAGTTCGAGGCTCTGTCCGCTTCCGTCGACAAAGTGCGCAACACCGACAAGGAGCGGGTCGTCAAGGAAAAAAGCCAGTACCCAAACATGTTTCTCAATAACACTCAGCCAGAAAGTCTAATTGCCAGCAATATCTCTTTGCTGGCATCCCGAAACCTCCGCCCTTTGTCTACTGCAACATTTCGTAATGAAAATCTGTATCAAGCTGTTTCGCATCTTGCGACGCTTGCCGAGCGCCCGGGCGTATATATGTTCCGCATACCCTCACATACCATGGCAATTCACACAGACCCCGCATCAAACACATATCGCTTCTTCGATCCAAACTTGGGGCTTATGACTTATCATGACCGACAGGAATTCATAGACGATGTCATTCGAACCGTGAACGGCCTCTATAATGAGTCCCAGTACTCACCCTATAAACACAACGCTGCCAGCGGCCCGAAACATCCTGGCCCACCAAAAGCGGGGGGGACGGCTCGACGCGAGATACAGCTCCTGGACCTGGGGGCTGGTCACAGCGTCTTGGGTTTAGGAATATGCAACGCCATGTCCACACATGTCGCGCATTGGTTTCTCACGCATCCAGGTCACACGGGCACAATCACCGCGGAGATGCTCGGTCTTCAGGCATTCGATACGGCTATAGCCGCGACAGCTGCTCCGTCTAAGCTAAGCGCATCACAACTGGCAACTCCTGAGGAGCAAGCGAGCCCTGCGGCCGCCCCAGCTCAAACAAATTTCTCCTTGCAATTTGAGCAATTGGCGCTGCGAAGCCGGTGAGTTTTTACGCTAAGTCTTCAGCGAATTTAGAGACATTAAATACCGCCGCCGCAATCCCGTACAACGGGTACGAATGAATCTCATCCTGCACCGCATAATGATGCGTCGAAAACCGAATCCCATACGGTGAATGCGCATGACTCTCCAAAAACGCATGCATGCTTCGCAATGTCGATCCAAACCCGCTCTTCACTTCCACCGGGATGATGTCGCCATTAATCTGCACCACATAGTCTACTTCAGCCGAACTCCCCCGTGCGTCACGATGCCAATAATAGAGATCGACTTTCGGCTCCGGGTTGCCATAAGCAAGCAGCTCTTGCCCAACGAAACTCTCCGTGATTGCACCGCGATTCACCAACGTTTGATCTGGCGATAACAACCATGCCGCCGGACTCTGACCAAGCACGGTCTGCGCCAACGCGACGTCCAAAAACGACACTTTAAACTTTTCCAAATTAACTTGCGCACCAAGCGGGTGTCCTTGCGCAGACGCATGGAAAATACGATGTGCGACGCCTGCTGTTGTGAGCAAATCCAAACAAGGAGCAAGCTCCCGTTTCTTATAACCGCCGCTGAGTGAAGCAAACTTAAACGGCTTCCCCAAAAACAAAGGTATTTCTTTCAACAAAAGTCCCAAGTATTTGATTTGATATTTCTTTGCGTACTTGTAAAAGTCCTGCTGGTAGGTGCTAATCAGAGACTGATGAACTTTCGCGACGTACAACGGATCTTTTTTCTCCGCCCACGCGCCAACCGCTTCAGGCATACCACCCACGAGCATGTATTCGCCAACAAGGCCAAGAAGTTTGTTGTGGATGGCGGCGTTCATTTCTCTTTTTGGATCGTGCTGCAAAATTTCTTGCATAAGCAATGGGTGACCCGTCGCTGCGAGAAACTCTAGAAATGACAATGGATACATGTGCAAAGAATCAACCCGACCAACAGGCATGCCAACTTGCTCAAGCGCAAAGTCGATAAGAGATCCTGCTGCGATAATATGCAGCTCTGGCATCAGTTCATAAAAATAACGCAGCGATAAAATCGCCTCTGGAACTGCCTGAATCTCGTCAAAAAAAAGCAGTGTTTTGCCTGGAACAATTGGCTTATCTAGCAGTGAAGATAGGTCACGAATGATGCGGGTTGGCTGCAAATCTCTTTTGAAAATTAGGCTCGCTTCAGAAATGAGTTCGAAATTGATTTCTACGAGCCTATCAAATTGCTTGCCTAGTTGCCTGATCGCATAAGTCTTGCCTACCTGGCGCGCCCCACGCAGAAGCAAAGGCTTGCGATGAGGGCTGTTCTTCCAGTCACGTAAGTGTCTATCTATTAATCGCTTCATGAATCACCATGGACGAAATTCAAGGATATTTTCTCATATCAATGGACGTAATTCAAGGATACTTTTGGCAAAATATGGACGAAATTCAAGGCAAAGCCGCTTTCGCCGCTTTCAAAAGCGCACCATCAAGCGTCCTGAGCGGCGCCTTTTTTCGCATCGCCAGCTCCAGATAAACAGCATCGTAAGACGTCAACTGACACTGCTGCGCCGCAACTTCAGCAATCCTCACCATATGATGTGGCGACGCTGCTTCATAGTCAATCGTGACGGCAGCTCAGGATGAGGCACCTCCACCGCCGCAAAACTTCCACATGCAGTTTATGCAGTTGGCGCTCACTTAAAACGCCCAACTCTCTCTTCGCGTTGCTGTTGCAAAACGGATTCTAAATCGCCCGCGGCCTTGCCCGTAAAGACGAGCACGCCTCCAATCATTTTCATCGGGACTGCTTGTGCGACTGCCCGAATTACAACCTCGTTACCAAGCTCTTCAATTTCGATGGGCGTGCCAGCCCGTAATCCAAGATGATCACGCATTTCTTTCGGTAGAACCAGGCGGCCTAACTTATCGATGGTTGTATGTACAGTCTGCATTTATGCCCTCTTGAGCCCATTCAGAAATACCATATGAAATATTTTATTACACTAAATATCATCTTATTAATGATTTCTGTTATGCTTTAATTTCTGGAGTACAAGCCATGGGAAAGCGTAAAACCAATAAATCATCTCTCGAAGAAAAAGAACTCAGCAAAATCTCTGGTGGCGTGCACACGGGCGGCGCTGAGGCCGGTCGTGCGCAGCATACGATGCCACCACCTGCGCCAACAGCAGCGCGCGCGACCCCCGGTCCTCATGCTGCAGCGCCTGCTCCGCGCGATCGGTTTGACGCTGGGAAAGCTAGCGTAGCGGCACACGAGCGTTTTGCAGGATCAAGTCGAGCGCTCGCTAACCGGCTTCTGCAACACATCCCGTCACGCGAGCAAACCCAATCTCTGTCTTTAGCAGACGTACAGAAACGGCTGGGCAATCTTCATGGTCTCGAAAAAGAAATGCAACAACACGAACAGGCAATCAGGACTAGCCACGAACTATCTGATACTCAAAGAGCAAACGCGCTACAAGTTCTTGCACGTCCACAAGCGAATCTTAAATCTCTCGTGGGAGTTCTTGAGCAAGAGAGAAAGAAGCTTGCTTCCGCTACCCCAGCACCGGCTCCGGCGCCTGCGCCTGCGCCCGGAAAAGCCGCACCGACAGCGTCGCATGCAGCATCAACAGACAGGGCACTCACGCAATCGACAAAAAGACTCTCTGATCAATTTTCACAACTCACAAGAGATCTCGCGTCTGGACTCGATGCACGTCGCCTTCTTGGCAGTGTTCATGACATTGGTACCAGCATGCAGGCACACGAGCAGATGCTCAGGAAAACGCACAAGCTGTCTGATGCGCAAAGGACGATTGAATTAAAATCGCTCGAGAAAGCTCGACATGAACTCGAGAGGATTGCCAAAGATCTTGAACCTACAACTGACATTGAAAAAAAATACAGTGACGCGGCTCAAAAATCTAACCAAGAGGCAAAAATTGCGTGGCAGAAACGAGAGCACCCGATTCAACAAGAGACACTCAGAAAAGCATACGACGCATTCACAAAATCAGCAGCGGTACTACGGGAGTTGGGTGACGAGGCCAGCTATGATGATTTGCACCAAATCGCAGCACTTGAAAAAAACCGAACTGCCCTTGATGAAGCCATGCGAGCCCTTCTTCCACGCGGCACACGGTTACCGGGCACAGAAGCAGAGAGAGACCGTCTCGTCAAAAGCCTATTGGCAAATACAGATCCAACGGCAATGCCGCCTAAATTCGCAGCAGGTGCTCGACGGCCCATATTAACTTCAGCAGCAAGAGATGAAGCTGTTAATTTCGCGACAAGCCAGATCAATCATAGACGCTCAAGCGCAATTTCTGATCTGCAAAAAGCCCAGGAGGAATTCGAAGTTTCAGCTTTGCGATTGAAGGCAGTGGAATTGCGATTGGAGGATCTTGAATCACCCAAAGTCTCGAACTTAGGCCCCGACCATATCCACACGGATGCGCATAGGCAAACAGGCGAAATCGCAGCAGACTACCAGGCAAAAAAAGAAAAACTAGACGCCGCACTCGCTGCAGCGATGCAACTCTTTCCGGATAATGTTCGTTTGCCTGAAAACGAACGGGAAAGAGACGAAGTTATCAGGGTGCTTTTGGGCACCACTAAAGCAGTAGAAGTAACTGATGGCTGGCGACTCAATTCGCAATCCGCAGGAAAGGTGACCATAGAAGCGGCAGGCGCTAAAGCTCGTGCAGAAAACCTCTCCGCCCTGCGAAAAGCGAATGAGGCGTTTAGAAAATCAGAGGCACAGCAACAGCAGGTAAACGCGGATGAAGACTTTCACACCGATGCTGATAGAGCCATACTGAAGCAACACCAAACGAATGCGGAAGCACTCAATGACGCACTGCGAGACCTTCTTCCTGCGGGAGCTCGGCTGCCGACCACGAGTGATGAAAGAGATGTTCTTATTAAGAGATTTTTGAGTGAGCGATAGGGAAGGTCATTATCCCTCTCGAGAGCTGGACCTTGGCAAGGTGAAACCCATTGTCTCAAGCACAGCCGTCATCACGCGATGCATAAATCTCGGGCCGCATTGCAACAATGGCCCTCTCAGCAAACGCACGTTGTCAATTGCGCAAATCTGATCAATCAGCAAATCAGAATCACGCTCTACACCCCCCTTCTTTATTAAGCGCAACCGCAAGGGTTCTGCATCCTCCACGAGATGCGTCGTCAATGGAATAATGAGTGTTGAAGGATGGCTCGCATCAAGCAATGCTTGATTCTGAATAACGAGAACTGGTCGCACCTTTCCTGGCTCTGTCCCCGATCGCGGATTCAGATCCGCCAGCCAAATCTCTCCCCGATTAAACTTCCGGGTCATTTTCAATCCGGTCAAATTCAGCATTGACGCGCATGCTTTCGCGACGAACTTTGTTGCTTACCATCGCCATTCGCTGATTTCTCGCAGCCTGGGAGGCATTACCCAGCATGGCTTCAAGCGCCTTTCGCACGTATTCGGTGCGCGACACATGCAGTGCCCTAGCTTGCTTTTCCAGCGCGATAAGCATGGAATCTGCTAGCCGCAGTGAAATCACGGTCATATCGGAACCTCATAAGCGTAGTTCACTTTGTAATACTAGCAGTAATACGAAATTTTCTCAAGTCATTTGACCTGCCTATCTGCTCGCAGCGCAGCGCCAAGTACTTGCCTAACGCAGCTCACGCAACTTCATTCTCAACCTGTACACATGCATATTATGGTCATCCAGCCCGCCTCTCGGCGCAAAGCCTGCGGGAAACACACCATTCGCAATAAACGCTCCCCTAGCAACATCGACATAGTGCCTCGGGAACCTATCACCACTGCTGCGATCATGCGGTATGTGATCGGAGCGGTCGCTCACTTCTTGCAAAAACTGCTGTCGCTGCTCTTCCGGGATACCAACATCAGCCATCTGCTCAGCAAAATGCGCCGCGAGTTGCAAAATATCTGCGCGTCGCAACTCACGATCGTAATCGCCAGCCATTCTAAAAAATAGACGAAACAACCGCCCTTCGTCGCCTCTGGGCTCGGTCACAATCTGTCGACGCAAATCGTCGTCACCAAGCGGCAACGCCAACGGCGTGACGATAGCTTGCTCTTCAC
>Ga0207042_1032_pt1 | contig 34936 bp, 33 predicted proteins | sample Alteio_BWMinCont_70_FD_153310 | JGI IMG/M metagenome (GOLD analysis project Ga0207042, IMG submission 153310) | Enriched cells from forest soil in Barre Woods Harvard Forest LTER site, Petersham, Massachusetts, United States -... | ecosystem: Environmental > Terrestrial > Soil > Temperate forest >... | reverse complement strand
CAGTGTGTAGGAAACGCTATTACCATTAATGTCTGTGAACGTTAACTGACTCGCTGTTGCTGTACTAATATCGTTTGGTGAGCGGATAATATGTATTTCACGCGCCATTCTCTCAAGCGCAAAACGCGCTTGCCAATCAGCATCAATCAGATGTCGGCTATTTAGGTAGGCTTCAAATCCTTGGCTCAATGTCTTACTTGCAACCCCAGCAACAATACCGAGTATCATTATCACCACGATCAATTCAATTAAAGTAAAGCCATGCAGCTTCCTAGAAAAGTGGTGAGAGTCCATCAATAGTTCCCGATGAGTGTGGTTAATGTGGCATTCCCAGGACCTGCTATGGTGACGGTGATGGTTTTGTAATTTGCATCACCACTAATCGTTGTGCACGTAATACTGGAGGTGACGGTGAATCCTGTAGGTGCAGAACAGATAGTAGGGGAGGGCGTGCTAGGGCAGGTCAACGTACTATAGCCGTTTAAGCGTCGCTGTCCAACATACCATTCCATGCACTGATCCGCTAATTGGACCGCGATCAGTTCATTGTGAATAGCAGGCGTGTTATTTAGCGCCGTTTGCAGAGTCAGCAAGATTGTGCTGGCTAATATACTGGTAACAACAATAAAGATGACTAGCTCAATAAGCGAAAAGCCGCGCTGTGTTTTCATCATTGAATGATCACTCGTCCTGTTTCGGGGCTGATCACAACCGATTCTGTTTGGCCATTTGCTGTCAGTGGAATAGTCGCAGCAGTAGCGAGCGCCGTGCCAGGTGATGTCGTATCCGTGTAAGGTGTTCCTTTGCCATCAAATGTAACAAGACTGTTTGGCAGGTTCGTCAGGGTACCAAAAGTCGTACCCGCATTGAGCGTCACCGTGGTGTTTCCGGTGGCGAACTTGACTGCTGTCCCCGCACTATCTTTAATTTGATAGGTTGTTGATGAGGCTTGAATAAGATAGAAACGTTGGCCTTTGGTCATGGCCAAGGCTTGTGTGTAACGAATATCATTCGCCAATTGCTCGGCTTGTGCAGCGAGGCTCATCTCAGCACCTGGCCATTTGACAAGAACGACAACAGCTAGAACGCTAGTCACTATCATGACCAGGATAAGCTCGATCAGGGTGAGCCCACGTATTGATTTTGGAAATGAGACATCCATGTTTTTATAAAACCAATTGAAATCAAAGTATATTGTAGCAAATTTTTTCTATTAGTTTTACTTATCGGGGTGATAAGATTCGAACTTGCGGCCCCTGCCTCCCGAAGGCTGTTTTTAAGTGTATATCCATAAGTCTCTGTGAATCATTATATTTAAATAACCGCATAAAACAAGCCGTCTTTTATCTATTTTCTTATTATCCATTGTACAATGGCATACTACTGAAGATCATTTCCCAGAAAGGCCACAAAATTGTAAGGTTGCGGTTGAGTATGAATATGTATCAGACAATCGTAACGATATAACCAAAAGAACACCCACTAATGATTAAACAAGAAGAATTGCTTTCTCGTTGTAATATTTTCGATCAACACCTGTAGTTACTCTGACTTAAGTGTACCCAGGCTGGATTTTGTGTAGCTTTTACAATTTAAAATCAGCTTCTCGATAATGTCGAATATGAACGATGTAAATAGTTTCCGCATGGACTCGATAACGTAATACATAGCCACCTGCCCCGAATCGAGTAAGCAAGTCTCTATATTGCGGCAAATCATTAACGGGCTTTCCGATGGATGGTACTTCCATTAATCGCTTAGCTGCATCTTGAATTGCCTCAGCAGCTTTTTTAGCGGCGGTGGGATTTTCTTTGGCGATAAACTCCCTGAGCCTAACTACATCATTAACAGCGCTATCTAACCAGACTATTTCCCGCATGGTGGTCTACCGTTCTCCTCGTCCGTTCCCCACGTATCAAGCCACTTACTGACAGCTTGATGAGTAACTATTTTTCCTTGTTCGGCTTCTTGCCACCGAGCGAGAGTCTCACGGTTTAGCTCCTCGTTATATTCCTCTTGTTCGAGGTAACGAGTAATAGCCTCTTTCATTAACCAATGCGCTGAGCGATGCTTAACCTCACCTAAGCGTTCTAAGCGATCTCTAATTTCAGAGTCGAGCTTAACGACCTTTGGTATTGGATGGTTGGCAGGCATGATAACACCCTCAAGTATTAACTATTATTACTAAGTATTACCTAATAATGCTAATCTGTCAACAAGCCAACGCGTGACAATAAGTCGATGGCTTTTTTAAAATATTTTGATGAAAAGCATCGTAGTAATTTCACATCACTTTTTTTAAAGAATTTTGGATATTTTCCTGCTCTTGTGTCGCAAGCTTATTGATTGTATGGGTTTTAATGCCAAAACCTCCACTATTGCCAATTTTATCAAAATAAAAAAGCAAAATGTTTTAACGCATTGCGTACATTAATAATTAACCTGGATTTTGAAGTCAACATCATCAAAAATTACCAAAGCATTATTGATGAGAATATGGGGGATTTTATTGAAAAACTTAAAAAGCTGGAAATAAAGTATCAGATAACTTCACTCTTAACAGATACCATAAAAGAAATCATATCTAAAAATCATGTTAATTATGTAAACACTCTCAGTAGATTGCCGCAAGATGATGAAAAAAACAAGAAATGCAATCACAGCTCGAAGAAACAGAAGTATCACCACCAGTGGAATCTACTGCCCAAGAAAATACTGATAACAGCTGTTGTCCAAAACAGTGCAGACTATCATAGAATTATGATAAGCGGGGGTAATTGTGTCTTTACAAAGCCATGTAATTGAAAGAATAACTAAGTGTAAAAGTAACCACCTTGAATTAACGGCGGGCTGTGGGATTATTCAGAGCAATATACCTGAGCTGTGTGATTTATTAAAAAAATTCCCTCATATTAATTCTCTGACCTTAGAAGGTAATGGCATTAATAATGATGATGCCACCTTATTAGCCCAGATTTTGCCATTACATATACGCTCTCTTGATCTTACAAAAACTTGCATTTCCACAGCTGGTGCCGTTGCGTTATTGACAAATAAAAATCTTTCTAGATTAATACTAGAGGGTAATAATGGAATTACTGATGCAATTGTTGATGCCATTGAGAAGGCAGACCATTTAACTTTTATTAACCTTCAATACATTCATCTTACTCCACCTGCTGTTGAACGAATCAAAGTTAAAGTTGAGAGTAATAATGCAAGACTACATTCGGAAACAAATGAAACTAATAAGTTACCGCCAAGAAACTGTGTGATTTACTCAGAACCCGGATATTGTAAAACAACTATGGGTGGATTAGGAAAATTTGCAAAATTCTTTCCTACTGAAAAATTAGCTAATACTGAAGAAAAAGAAAGTACTCAGCAAACACTCTTTAAAAGGCCCTAAGGTACGGAAGCTGCGCCCAGCCGCTTCAAAGATCTTGATGTGTGGTTAACCCAGCATAGAGTTGTTCGTTCTATTTCGTAATTAATCAAAGCAAAAAGCATGGTAATTACAGCGAATTAAGGAGAGGTTTTAGTGTGATTTGTTGCTGCCTGTCTTTTCTATCATGGACATTCGTCTGTATGGGTGGTGACACATTCGTTTTGCACTCCATTTGCACTCCAGAAATTCTCACCAATTTTAATCTTTGTTATAACCTATTGATTTTACTGATCGGGGTGACAAGATTCGAACTTGCGGCCCCTGCCTCCCGAAGGCAGTGCTCTACCAGGCTGAGCTACACCCCGTTTTAGTAACTTCTTGCGACCACAAATTCGCTTAAATCATGTAACGCCTGACGGTAAGGCGACTCGGGAACATGTTTTAGCGCTAAATTGGCTTTGTATGCGTGTTTCTTTGCAGCATCTGCAGTGTACTCGATCGCTTTTGTGGATTCAATAATTGCTAGAATTGCATCAAGTTGATCTGTTGAGCCTGTTTCAATGGCTTTTCGAATGAGTGCTACTTCGGCGGTTGTGCCTTCGCGCAGCGCGTGAATCAGTGGGAGTGTTGGCTTTCCTTCTGCAAGATCATTACCGACATTTTTGCCCATTTGTTCAGCGGAGGCATTATAATCTAGCGCATCATCAATTAATTGATAAGCAATACCAAGATTCATGCCATATTCCTGTAAACCATCACAAGCTGCAGGTGAGGCAGAGGAAATAGCAGGACCCAGTTGGGATCCGACTTCAAATAGCTTTCCGGTTTTACGCTGAATCACTTCGTAGTATGACGCTTCTGTTGTATCGGGGTCATTACAATTGACGAGTTGTAAAATTTCACCTTCCGCAATCAAGTTAGTCGCGTCAGAGAAAATATTCATGACAGTCAAGTTTTGGAGTTTAACAATTAGCTGAAAAGCACGAGAGTATAAAAAATCGCCAACCAAAACGCTGGCTTCATTGCCCCAAATCGTATGAGCGGTGTCATGTCCGCGCCGCAAAGTAGAGCTATCGACCACATCATCGTGTAATAAAGTGGCGGTATGAATCAATTCAATGGCAGCAGCAGGATCAATATGTTGTTTGGCGTTATGGTTGCAAGCGCGCGCACTTAAGAGGACTAATAAAGGGCGAATACGCTTCCCGCCACAGTTTAAAATGTATTGAACCATTTGATTTATAAGGGGAATATGAGACTGAAGCTCGGTTGTGATAAAGCGATCCGTCGCGTCTAAGTCGGTTTGCACTAGGGAGCGTATAGAGTCTAGTGGCATGTGAATCAGATTCCCTTAAATATAAATATCTAAAGGCTCGAATCCTATTCGGCGAGCGGGCTTCGTGTCAAGCGCTTGTTGTTCCCAATATTACTGGAAAGTAGCCAATAAAATATTTGCTTCGGGCGGGAAGAATCTCTATAATGCCTCTCCTTTCGGATCCAATTATTAAAGATTATTAGAAAGAGTTTGGAGTATAACGACATGTACGCAGTGATCACCAGCGGTGGCAAACAATATCGCGTGATAGAAGGACAAACACTTAAGCTAGAAAAATTACCTGCTGAAGTTGGTTCCGCTATAGATTTCGATAAAGTATTAATGATCGCCTCAGGCGATGATATCAAGATTGGAAAACCTTTTGTTGATGGCAGCAAAGTAGTTGCTTCTGTTGTTAGCCACGGTCGACATGATAAGATTCACATCATGAAATTCCGTCGTCGTAAGCATCATCAAAAGCAAATGGGTCACAGACAGTATTTCACCGAAGTTAAAATTACTGCAATTCAAGCAGTTTAACGGTCGAAATGAGTTTTTTTGTAAGAGGATTTTAAGCAATGGCACATAAAAAAGCCGGTGGTAGTACGCGAAATGGTCGCGATTCCAACCCCAAATATTTAGGTATTAAGCGTTACGGCGGTCAGGTTATCAATGCTGGTAGCATCATTGTTCGTCAGCGTGGTACACCATTCCATCCAGGTCGTCATGTTGGTATTGGTAAAGACCATACCTTGTATGCATTGACAACGGGCACAGTGGTTTTCAGCGTAAAAGGTCCGAAATCTAGACGTTATGTTAGTATTGAGCCGATTGCGACGACAGAAGCAGTAGCTTAATTACTGTTACTAGAGTTGTTATAAGTTGTATCTAAAGCCCCGTAGAAAACGGGGCTTTTTTTTTTATTTTTTAGGTTAGATCAGTAGCAATTATGAAGTTCATTGACGAAGCAAATATTCGAGTAGACGCAGGCGATGGTGGTAATGGCTGTTGTAGTTTTCTACGTCTTAAATTTATGCCTAATGGCGGTCCTGATGGTGGGGACGGTGGCGATGGCGGTAGCGTTTTTCTGCAAGCTGATGAGGGTCTCAACACCTTAGTGGATTATCGTTTTGCGCGATTATTCAAAGCAAAAAATGGTGAAAAAGGTCACGGTAGAAATGCATCAGGCAAAGGTGGTCCCGATTTAACATTACGCGTGCCTGTGGGCACTGTGGTTTTTGATGAAGACACGGATGAAGTGATTGTGGATTTAACCCAGCATGATCAAATAGCATGTGTTGCCAAAGGTGGCGCGCATGGTCTGGGTAATGCGCGTTTCAAGAGTAGCGTTAATCGCTCACCGCGTCGTACGATTCCAGGGACGCCGGGTGAAAAAAGAAATCTGCGGTTAGAGTTAAAAGTATTAGCGGATGTGGGTTTAGTTGGGATGCCTAATGCAGGAAAATCGACTTTAATTCATGCAGTATCAGCAGCGCGGCCGAAAGTGGCTGATTATCCTTTTACAACGTTATATCCCAACTTAGGTATGGTGCGCATTGCGCAGCATCAAAGTTTTGTTATAGCCGATATTCCGGGATTAATTGAAGGTGCAGCAGAAGGTGCAGGGCTCGGTATTCGTTTCTTAAAGCATGTTGCCCGCACGCGTTTGTTATTGCATATGGTTGATATTTTGCCGATGGATGGTGGTGATCCTGTTCAGCAGTTCAATGCGATTAGCAAAGAATTAGAAAAATACAGTCCAGAGCTAATCGCGAAAGAACGTTGGTTAGTGTTAAATAAAGTTGATTTGTTGTTGGAAGATGAGGCAGAGGCACTTTGTCAGGATATTTTGCAGCGGTTGCAGTGGAAGGGGAAGGTATTTTTTATCTCGGGTCTCAGTCATCAAGGGACAGATGAATTAATGCGTGAGGCAATGACGTATTTAGAGCAGCATAGAGTGCAGGCAACGATGTGGCATGAAGAAGACGAAGTATAGATGCGTAGAAACAACTAGAGCGCATCTTTCACTAGGTTACCGTATCGGCACATCGTAGGATATTCTTTCATAAATTTCAAACTTATAAAAAGAAGATTCTACTGTTGTTAAGTAATGGTATGGTTTCCATGCAGCCTGAAAAGTGGCATGTTGTAAAAAACTCTTTAAGTAGTCAAAAGTAATATTGCCAAGATAGCCCTTGTTTTTCTGAACATCAACCATTACTAGAATGGGTTTATTCGTATTGAGTTCGTTTGCAATAGCAGCTATAAAAAATGTTTCAGCATGCGTTAACTTTGCGCGGGATACATTATCGATATTATTTTCATGAAGTTGCTTTTCTAGCCCCGGTAACCAAACAAGATGAGCATATCGCGAGGCAGGAATCGCTTCTGCATAATCAACAGCCGGAAATTCATGGCTCAATACAGTTGAAAAGAAATAAACAGGTTTATGTGCAGCATGAGTTTTTATAAAGTTGATTAATGTACCTGCTTGATCTTTATACCCAATAGCGGACAGGTAGGAAATATTTTCATTGTACAATGGAAATGCAAAAATCAACATCCCAAGAAAACTGGCAAAAATAAAATGATTCTTTACGGGTTGAGTGTGATTTCTGGGTATAAATAAATAAAAGAATGTTAAAAGTAACAAAACAACGATGGGAAATTGATAGGAGTACCATGGCATGCGTCTTACCAGATAATCACATAACGAGCTAATTGATGTGATAATAAAAAGAGAGCCGGCTATGGTATAAATATTTTTTTTGATTTGAGCAATATAAAATAAAATTGCAAATAGGAAATTAAAAAAACAGAAAAAAGCAACAGGATAAAAGATCAGTGAAGTTGAAATAGTCTTAACATAATAAAACAAAAATACAATTAGCAAGATGCTTAATGCTATTACTGGAAGGTAGTTTCGTTTTTTATCGCTTGGATATGCTGCAAATAAGCTAAAAGAAAGTGTAATTGATAAGATCGCAAAAGAAAAAGCTGGCAGTAAATGATAATACCATGTGGTACGCTGTAAAAAGTAACAAAGCAAAAGCCCAAATAAGGCAATGAGTAGAATAGAACTTAATATTCTATAAGTATTTCTATATTGGACCATATAAAATAATACTGCGAATACACAAAAGACAATGCTGGGCTGTAGGAAGAGACTTTTCCATGCGGAACTATATCCTTGGTAATAAAAACGCATTGCAGAAGGAATAATAGCCACTATGTAATCTAGATAGAAAAAATAAATAAACAATAGGTAGCACGCCAATAATAAAATGATTGTTAGCGTTTCGATACGTATCCAAGCCCATAAATTTCTCGTATAAAAAATAATATAGAGCTCAATCAAGGCAAAAGGAATTAAGAAAAAAGGTTTAATAGCGAATCCTATTCCTGCTATTAATCCAATCATCAAGGCCCATAAATAGGGGATAGTTTTATTTTCTAATCTAATCGTCGCTAATAAAAAATATGGCATGCTGAGGATAACTAACAAGTGTTCACGCTGGCCAAAATCTAAAGGCAGGGGTAACAGAAGAAAAATTGCTGCAAGTGTCAGCAAGAATAATCCAGCAAGTGTAGTATCTTGTGGCAGGAAAATTTTTTGTGCTAATGCGTAACAAATACAAAGTGAGCTGAAAGATAAAATAAAGAGGTAAATCTTAAACGGTAAAAAAACATTCACCGAAAATAATCTAGCTAACACTACAGGGGGGCTGTAGAGATATAAGAACATGGGTGGACTGGGTTCATAAAAATCTTTGCCGTATGTTCCTCCCGATAACAGTAATTTTGTTTCATGCAATCCCCAGCTCACATCTCTGCAAATTAATAGATGCGATTGCATCATCCAACTTAATGCGACAATGCAAAAGAGTAATATGAAAAAGCACGCGCGCTCTTGTCTGGTGAAATGCATTTATTATCCTTAATGTATTGCATTTTTATCTAGGTAGAGGGCCTAGTCTAAAAGGGGTATGATCCGATGTTAAATTTCAAGAATTCTGGCGCAAAAAAATAAGGCAAACATCCATAAATGTTTACCTTACGTTTCGTATGCTTGTTATCTATTTTATTCTGCAGTTTTAGCTACCTTTGATTTAGCTGTTGTTTTCGCAGTTTTTGCCGCTTTTGCTTTAGGCGCAGCAGCTTCAGCAGATAATTTTTTGATTTGGGAGCTTAAACGGCTTTTATGTCTAGCAGCTTTATTCTTGTGAATTAAGCCTTTGTCTGCCATACGGTCGATAACCGGAATAGCTGCTTGAAAGCAAGTTTCTGCCTGTGTTTTGTCACCCGCCTCGACAGCAGCGTAAGTTTTTTTAATATACGTACGCACCATTGAACGCAAGCTTGCATTGTGTTCTCTGTGTTTCTCCGCTTGACGAGCACGTTTTTTCGCTTGTGCAGTATTAGCCAAGGTATGCCTCCAAAAATCCCATGTTAGTTTTTCATGCAAAAAACACTGCTTTTGAGCAATTGTTTAATGCGACGCTAGATTCAACAAAGGGTGGTAATATGCCAGCGATTGGGGGTGTTGTCAATGAGATCAGTGCAGAATTAAATGATGGCTTGTGTCACGATTAATACTTGCCATAAAAAGCGTAAAGATCTTGGCGCAAGGCAGCCAAAGGAGCTGATTGAGCAAATGGGGTATTTAATTCAGTCGTCCACTGGCCAGTTTTTAGGTTTACTAACACCATAAACGCCGGCAATAGGTAAGTTTGGTAGCCGTGCATGTTAATTTTTGCCCGCTCGGATGGTGGGTAGCGCATGAACAACCAATTATCCTGCAGCACAGCAAGTTGCTTGTTTTGATTCATGAGTTTCTCCGCATGAGGATTAATGAAAATAAGTCCTGTATGGGGTTCTAAATAATAAAGTTGCAATGTTTTTTCGAGCACAAGTTTTACAGAAATGCCTTCTTTTTCGATTTCATCAATACTATATGTGGTTTCTAAATATAATGGACGAGATTTGCCCGGCGCTCGAGCATCCGCTAGATAAGGTGTTAAAGATATCCCATCAGCCTGCTGTAAGGGCGGAAGATGCGCTGCCTGCAGCAAAGTAGGTGCAATATCCACTAATGAGACAGGCGCCGTAACACGATGTGCAGGGCCTATGTTTAACCCATAGCTTTTGAATGCTAGCAAGATACGGTATGCCGATAAGCTCAGTACATCACTACCATAGCCATAACCAGTATCAATTCCAAAATCATGTTTTAAATCCAGGCTGTATAATGGCGCTTTGCTATATTTGGCAATGGGCATTTTTTTGAGATTAATCTTATTACCTTGGTAGTGTCTGTTGGTAATGATTTTGTCGCCAGGCAACCCCAATGCTATGCCATGATCAGACAGTAAGACGACTACGGCATGATCAAGCAGTTTATTCGCCTCCAGCAGTTTAAAAAATTTAGCGATTTGAGTATCGATCCCTTCGATCCCAGCTTGATAACGCAGCAATTCGCGTTGCTCTACAGGTTGTTTATCATTGAACCAATAGAATGGCCAGTGCGTCATGGTGAAATGCACCGCTAGAAAAAGCGGTTGTTTAGGATGTTTGGCTAACTTGTTTTGGAAAAGTTGTAAAAAATTATCCGGGTCATAAGTAATAGCAGTACCGTGATTAGCATAATTGTAAGGAAATAATAGTCTTCCGATGGGTGTTGGAATGAGTAAATTGGTGAGAGGGAAATCATTAATACTCCCAATCAAAAAATCATTTATTCCCATCGGTGGCGTAATCATCTGATCAAAGCCAAACAGCGCATTCGTATTGTTAAAGCGCGTATCATCCGTGCCATAGATCGTTTCGTAACCCGCTTCTTGAAAATGTTTAGGCAGTGTGTCATTAAGCTGTATGAGATTAAGATCGGTATTGTTTCCACGGGCACCATTGTGTAATGGATAGGTGCCAGTCAAAATGCTAGCCCATGCAGGAAATGTGCGAGCTAATGTCGTATAAGCTTTAGAAAATTGGATACTGGTTCCAAGAAAATGATTGATAAAAGGTGTATGAATGGCAGGATTAACATTGCCTAAAAAATCAGAACGTACTGCATCAAGACCAATAATAATGATATTTGGTCTAGCTTCACTGCCACGAGATTCAATAGTTTTATGTGCTGTTAGTGAGTTAAAGCTTAATAACAGCCCTATGCCCAGTACAGAGAATAAGGCTGCGTTATGATGATGAATATTTTTTTTATGGATGCGATAAAAAAGATTTAACGTTGCAAGAACAATCGCCAGTATCAATAGACTGGTTGTAATAATTAAAGCAAATTTTAATTCTGCGTTGGTCAGTTGATCTTGAAAAATGGTTGTCCGTATTAAAAAAGCAAAAAAAGAGTGTGGCACGTAATAAGTATTTGCACTCAAAATGGCAATTGCACTAACAAACCAAAGAAAAATCCCCAGCGTATACGTGTATCTCTCGCGTAAAGAACAGAGCTCTCCAATGCCAGTGGCCACAGACCAAATTAAACTAATATAAATGATATAGACTAAGAGTTGCGCGCAAATAAATTTTGCAAACGCTAAGATTACAATAGGTGAATGAAATACTTGTTGTGTCAAAGATGCGGAAATCATGTCATCAATTAAGCCGCCAATGAGTGAGTTCACCCTTAGAAAGATTATTTGCGCAAAAACCGCGAGCCCTGTTAATAAAATTAATATTCTCAGTAAGCTTCTGGGTTTTGATATAGCGATAGCGGCGCGCATTGAAATTCCTACTTAGGTTAACAGAGATTTCAGTTGGCCAGAATAGCATGGAATGTGCAGTGATTCTATTCTTGCAAAAGGGTATAGGTTGCAACGAGAGGATGACAAGAGGTTGCAATTTATGGTAGTTTAGTTCAAGTCTTTAACACCAGGAAAATTGAATATGTCAGATGAAAAATGGAGTTTTCGCCAAATACTTAACGCTGTATTTCTGCGGCACCCTGAATCAATAGGCGAAACTTATTGGCAGCATTTGCGTTTTGCGAGTTTCTCTGGCTTGCGATTGGTGATTGCAGGTGTAGCTTGTATTATTCACAGTATTTTCCCTATTTTCTTTGAAAAAGTGGCGAGTAACACCATCGAAAAATTGAGCCAAGAAATCGCGGCGAGAAAAAAGTCATCGTCCTAATAAAATAATTTATTTTTTAAGGGGTGCTCATTCGAGTGCTCCACAATATTTTGCCAAGCAGTATCAGTAAAAGAAATCCAATGCTCAGAAACACTAATCTTACCGGATTAAACACAATCACATATGAACCAATATGTGGAAGGATTAACACAGCTATTCGAATTAGCAAAGCAAATGCGATGATAAATCCTAGTGCTACAAAAAAGAAAACACAGGTGCTCTGGGGCGGATAAATGCCGGTCAATAATTTGATAGGTAGGAAAAATGCGGGAATAAAAAAAAGGCGTAACTCGCCATGACAAGCAGAATGACAAATAAGCGGCTTTGGTTCTTTTCAGTCATGACGAATCCTTTTGTCTAGCCAGATATATTTGGTCCCTGAGCGCTATTCTATGGTAATATCTGGGCTTTTCAAATTAATAATCCCATACGTATGAGCAAACATCTAGTTAAGTCCACTTCAGCCGTTGTCGGTATGACAATGATTTCCCGCGTGTTTGGGTTTATTCGGGATATCATAACAGCGCAATTATTCGGTGCAGGGTTGTTTTCAGACGCTTTTTTTGTGGCGTTTCGAATCCCTAATTTCATGCGTCGATTATTTGCGGAAGGGTCTTTTTCCCAAGCATTCGTGCCTGTTTTATCGGAATACCAAAAACAAAAATCACCTGAGGAAATCCAAAAATTTATTAATTCCATGGCCGGAACGCTGGGAGCTGTACTGCTCATCGTGACTTTTTTTGGGATTTTATTGGCACCTTTGATCGTAAAATTATTTGCGCCAGGCTATGCCATAGGCAGCCAGCGGTATGAGCTGGCAGTTCTGATGCTGCGAATTACGTTCCCCTATTTGATGTTGATTTCATTGACGGCATTTTCAGGCGCTATTTTAAATACATATAGCCGATTTTGGGTGGCGGCATTTACCCCGGTTTTCTTGAATATTTCGATGATTGCAACGGCGTTATTTCTGGCTCCCTACTTGAAGGTGCCAATCGTTGCTTTAGCTTGGGGGGTGTTAATTGCAGGCTTTGTGCAGTTATTGTTTCAATGGCCTTTTTTAAAGAGGCTAGGTTTGTTGCCTCAGCCGAAAATAGATTTCCGTAATTCTGGCGTGACCAAAGTATTAAAACTGATGGTGCCGGCATTATTTGGGGTTTCCGTTTCACAAATTAACTTGTTGTTGGATACATTATTTGCCTCATTTTTGATGGTAGGAAGTGTATCGTGGTTATATTTCTCTGACCGATTGATGGAATTCCCACTGGGTGTGTTTGGGGTTGCGATTTCAACAGTCATTTTGCCTCATTTATCGCGCCATCATGTCTCACAGTCTGCCGTTGATTTCTCGCTTACCCTAGATTGGGCGTTACGTTGTGTATTGTTAGTCGGGTTGCCTGCAGCTGTTGTGTTAGCCATTATTTCAGGGCCATTGTTAAGTACTTTATTTCAATATGGTGAATTTGATGGTCATGCTGTCGTCATGGCACATCAAAGTTTAACAGCGTTTGCTATTGGTATTGCACCATTTATGTTAATTAAAGTGTTGGCTGCTGGTTTTTATGCAAAACAAGATACGCGCACACCGGTACGGATTGGCATTTTAGCCATGCTCACTAACATGGTATTTAATGTTATTTTGATTTGGCCGCTAAAGCATGCAGGTATTGCATTGGCTACCTCATTGGCTGCGGTATTGAATATGGGATTTTTGTATTATTTCCTGCGGCAGCGCGAGTTTTATCAGCCACGCGCTGGCTGGAAAGTATTTTCTATGCGCTTATTAGTCGCTAATACTACCTTGGCGATATGGTTGTTTTTCAGCGCGGGTGATTTGCAAACATGGATTACGCATCATGGATTGTGGCGTGGACAGCATTTAATAATGCTATTGGTTTCAGCGGTTTTTGTTTATTTTATTAGCTTATGGCTTGCGGGGATTCGACCGCGGCATCTGTTGATACCGCAGCAGCAAGTAGCCATTTAAATTTTTGTTTCTAAAATATTAGGGTCTGTTGGCTGGGCTCTAGTCTTCGACGCTAGTCATATCAAGACTTGTTTTTTTTGCGCTATAGTGTACACTTAAAATGTACATTATGAGGATTATCCCATGCGAGCCATCAATGTAACAGAGCTGCGTAATCATTTGCCTCGCTATTTATCCAGCGTGCAGCAAGGAGCTGAAATTTTAGTGACTTCTCATGGTCATGTTATTGCGCGAATTCTGCCACCAGAAAACACTCAGCGCAATGCGTTAAACCAACTAAAGGAGCTACGTAAGCATGCAGAAATAGGCGATATCACTTCACCTATTGACGAGGATTGGGATGCTGAAAAATGATTATTTTTGACACTTGCGCTTTGATTTTTGATGCATTAAACCCGCAAAAGCTCACTAGACCAACAAAAAAAGCTATTGAAAGTGCAGAAGCCAAAAAACAACTATATTGCTGCGATATTAGCTTATGGGAAATTGCTATGCTGATACAAAAAAAGAGACTAGATCCTCATACCGATACCCAGACTTTTTTGCAGTTAATATTACAAGCTAGGCAAATTCAAGTTCTTAGTATTACCTTAGAGATAGCAACTTTGTCAGCGTCTTATGCTGGTTTTAAACATTATGATCCCGCAGATCGTTTAATCGCAGCCACTACTATGCATCATCATGCCACCTTAGTGACAAGTGATCAGCATTTGCAGAAGTTGCCTGACCTTACAACCATTTGGTGAAAAGTATATATAGGGCCTGTCGATAAACCAGAGCAATAACTGTTTGTATTCCCAAATCGTAGCGAGTCATCCGCAAGTCGGTTCTGATTGCCGAGGCGACTCGGCAGGTCTGCTCACCTAAGGGTTACTGGGTGTTATTGGTATTGTTGTCGTAGCAGTAGCCGTAAGCGGTAACTCTTTAGGAATCCCAATCTTCAATGCATCAGGCAGCGCATTAAATACTTTCTTATATGCATCTTGAAGCATGGTGCGTGTTTTAATGAGGTCGGCTTTGTATTGATCAACCGCCAAAATGCTTTGGTTAAGCTTGGCCTCTAGCTCTTTATTTTTTTGTTGATAGCTTGCATTGGGTAAATCCCCGCTTTTAATCGCGTTTTCTGCATGTTCGTGAAGCAAAGCAAGTGCTCGAGAAAATTGTTCATAGATGCGCTTTTCTTCATCAGGAATTTTATGCGCCTTATCTCTAACGGGATTGATTTCATTGCTAAGTAAGGTATGACTATGCTTGGCTGCACCAACAGCCTGCAGCTTGGCCAAAATATTATCAACCGCTTCATGGGCTATGTCTAACATTCTAATTTCAGCCTTATTATGAAGGGTTTCAAGTGCCGCACCCGCACTAATATTTTCTTTGGCCCACCAGCGAACTATGGATTTTGTAGAGCTCTCTTTGAGCATCTTAGCAATTTCGTTAACGCCCACATGCATGAGTTCACAGCAAGAAAGGGTGACTAAAATATCAGCAGTGCTCCAGCCAGATTTTTGCATCTGGGTTGCAATACTGCCAATAGACTTTTTTATAGGGTCGGCCATAATGATTCTCCTGATAAAAGAATAATAGCACTTTTACAAATTAACTGGTATACGCGTATAATCATCCCTTTTTGACGCATAACAATGGGATACGCTGTGACTGAGTTAGTTCGTGGGCTACACAATTATGCTCCAATACTCCAACAACAAGGCTGTGTGGCGACCATTGGGAACTTTGATGGTGTGCATCGTGGCCATCAAACTTTGTTAAGTGAAGTTACCAAAGAAGCCGCGAGGCGGAAAATCCCCTCCGTTGTGGTGACCTTTGAGCCCCAGCCAGCAGAATTTTTTGCGCCAGAAAAATCGATTGCGCGTTTAACCCGCTGGCGAGAAAAATTTCATGCTTTGGCGCAATGTGGCATAGATAAGGTGTTAGTATTATATTTTAACAAAGCCTTAGCAGCGCTGAGTGCTGAGGAGTTTATTAAGACAGTTCTTTCTGATGGTATCGGTGCAAAACATATCATAGTGGGAGACGATTTTCGTTTTGGCAAAGCCCGTCAAGGCGATTTTCATTTTTTAGAAGCAGCAGGTAGTCGCTATCATTTTACAACAGCGAGTATGCAAAGCGTTATGCTAGAAGGGAGTCGCGTCAGTAGCACGCGCATACGAAAAGCATTAGCGGATAAAGATCATGGCTTAGCAGAGCGTCTTTTAGGTCATCCTTATTTTATGGAAGGGCGTGTGGTGCATGGCGATAAACGCGGTCGTAGTATTGGGTTTCCGACGGCGAATATTCATCTGCATCGACGCGCTACACCCGTCCAAGGTATTTATGTAGTACGTATGCATGGATTATCAACCGATGCGTTGCCGGGTGTTGCAAATATCGGTACGCGGCCGACGGTTGGCGGTACTCGAGCGTTGTTAGAAGTACATTTGTTTGATTTCAATCAAGACATTTATGGTCGTCAGGTTCGTGTTGAGTTTTGCAAAAAATTACGCGACGAAGAACGTTACGCCAGTCTTGAATTATTGCGGATACAAATAGAACAAGATGCATTGCAAGCGCGTGCATATTTTGAGGAGTGTAGAACACCATGAGCGATTACAAAAAAACATTAAATTTACCGCGTACCGATTTTCCAATGAAAGCCAGTCTGGCACAGCGCGAGCCGGAAATTTTAAAAAAATGGCAAGAGATGAATTTGTATCAACAGTTGCGTGAGCAGGGCAAAGATCGCAAACGTTTTGTTTTACACGATGGTCCTCCTTATGCGAATGGTCACATTCATATGGGAACGGCATTAAATAAAATTCTAAAAGATCTCATCGTTAAAGCAAAAACACTCAGTGGTTTTGACACACCGTTTGTGCCAGGTTGGGATTGTCATGGTTTGCCTATCGAATTAAACGTAGAAAAAAAAATCGGCAAACCGGGTTATAAAGTGAGTGTCGCCGAATTTCGTGAAGCGTGTCGTCAGTTCGCTGCAATGCATATTGATATTCAGCGCGAAGAATTTAAACGCTTAGGGATACAAGCAGATTGGGAGCGTCCCTATCTGACAATGGATTATCGCTTTGAAGCAAACATCATTCGCAGTCTTGCAAAAATCATTCAAAATGGTCATCTACAAAAAGGTTATAAACCGGTTCATTGGTGTTTAGATTGCGGCTCTGCATTAGCAGAAGCGGAAGTGGAATATGCCGATAAAACATCGCCTGCGGTTGATGTGCGTTTTCATGCGATTGATGAAGCAGCATTTTTAGCGCGTTTTTCGCATGTTGCTGCGAGTGGAGGTTCAGTTTCTATTCCTATCTGGACAACAACACCTTGGACATTACCGGCTAATCAAGCCGTCGCTTTAAACCCGCAATTAGAATATGCCTTAGTGGAAATAGAATCACGCGAACGGTTATTGATTGCAACAGCCCTGGTTGCTGCTGTCATGCAACGTTACGGTGTCGAAGATTATCGTGTTGTTGGGAATATCATAGGCGAAAAATTAGAAGGCATGCTATTACAACATCCGTTCTTTGAGCGTAGGGTTCCCGTTATCTTAGGACAGCACGTTACAGTTGAATCAGGAACAGGCGCAGTCCACACAGCGCCAGCGCACGGACAAGACGATTATGTTGTCGGTAAGCAATACGGATTACCGATTGAAAATCCAGTCGGTGACGATGGTTGCTTCACAGCGAACACGCCTTTATTTGCAGGCGAGCATGTTAACAAAGTGAATAATCATGTGATTGCAGTGTTACAAGAAAAAAATACGTTATTGTATCAAGCAAAAATCACGCACAGCTATCCACATTGTTGGCGGCATAAAACGCCGTTGATCTTTCGCTCGACACCGCAATGGTTCATCAATATGGATCAAAAGAATTTACGCGAAATGGCATTAACTGCAATTGAGCGCGTGGAGTGGGTGCCAGATTGGGGCAAAAGCCGTATTGCTGGCATGATAGAGAAACGCCCTGATTGGTGTATTTCACGGCAGCGTACGTGGGGTGTGCCTATTCCGTTGTTTATTCATACTGACACAGATGAGATCCATCCAGAGACTGTCATTCTGATGGAAAAAATCGCGATTGAAGTTGAAAAAAAAGGCGTAGATGCTTGGTATGCGTTAGAGGCGCAAACGCTTTTAGGTGAAGATGCAAAACATTATAAAAAATGTCATGATATTTTAGATGTATGGTTTGATTCAGGTGTGACGCATGATTGTGTTTTAAAGCAAAATCCTGCGCTGCATTTTCCCGCTGATTTATATCTTGAAGGCTCAGATCAACATCGCGGATGGTTTCAATCCTCTTTGTTAACCTCGTTGGCTATGCATAATCAGGAACCCTTCAAAACAGTATTAACACACGGTTATGTGGTTGATGGTCAAGGCCGTAAGATGTCAAAGTCTCTCGGAAATGTCGTTGCACCAGAAAAAATCATTCAATCACTGGGCGCTGATGTTTTGCGTTTGTGGGTAGCCTCGATTGATTATCGTTCTGAAGTAAATGTATCCGATGAAATTTTAACACGCACATCAGAAACGTATCGCCGTTTGCGTAATACTGCGCGTTTTCTGTTAGCCAATTTAGAAGGTTTTGATCCTGAAACACATTTGTTAAAACCAGAAGATATGTTGGCATTGGATCGTTGGGCAGTTGATCGTGCCAGACACTTACAAACAGAAATTATTAAAGCGTATGATGCTTATCAATTTCATGTGATTTACCAAAAGATTCATCAATTCTGCGCAGTAGAATTGGGAAGTTTTTATTTGGATATCATTAAAGATCGTCAATACACCACACAAGAAAATAGTTTAGCGAGACGTTCAGCCCAGACAGCGATGTTCCATATTATTGAAGCATTAGTACGATGGTTGGCGCCTATCTTGAGTTTTACGGCAGAAGAGATTTGGCAATATATTCCAGGCAAGCGTAGTGAGTCTGTATTTTTAAGTACATGGTATGAAGATTTGCCGGCGTTGAGTGAAGATGGCGTCATGAACCAACTCTATTGGGAAAAGTTGCGACAAGTGCGTGATGCCGTTAACAAAGAAATGGAAGCGCAACGTAATGCAGGCATGATTGGTTCTCCACTTGAAGCCGACGTGAAGCTTTATTGTGAGCCACATTTAAAATCACAATTAGACGCATTAGAAAATGAATTGCGCTTTGTGCTAATTACATCAGCGGCAGAAGTAGAGATGATGAGCTCTCATCTTAAAGAGTTGGTTGCAACGGATGTGCCAGGGTTGTGGCTAAAAGTCGTGGCGGTCAATTATCCGAAATGCGAACGTTGTTGGCATCGTCGTCAGGATGTTGGTGTTGCACCGACGCATCCTAGTTTATGTGGACGTTGCGTTCTCAATGTTGAAGGGTCTGGTGAAGTGAGGCATTACGCTTAGTAAATGTAGCAGCATGTGTGAGGCGCTGGGTCCCGCGCTAAAGGCATGCGCGGGATGACAGAGTATAGTTTGAATTTTAGAGACAGAATCTAGGATATAAAGATGTTATCAAAGTTGATGCGCACTGGATTACGTTGGTTGTGGCTTGCTGTCATTGTATTGGCATTAGATCGTTTTTCAAAACTGATGGCTTTGCATTTTCTAACAGAATACGAGCCGCTGCGTATCACTTCATTTTTTAATTTGACCTTGGCTTACAATAAAGGCGCTGCATTTAGTTTTTTAGGATACGCATCTGGCTGGCAAGTTTGGTTATTTGGTTTACTTGCGATTGTTGTGAGTGGTGTATTGCTTGAATGGTTACGCCGTTTGTCTTATCAAAATAGATTAGTTTCGGTTGCGCTTTCACTGGTTATTGGTGGGGCGCTTGGTAATCTTTGGGATAGAATTTACTACGGAAAAGTCATTGATCTCATCCAACTCCATATTGCCAATTTTTATTGGCCAGTTTTTAATGTGGCTGATTCTGCTATTTGTGTGGGCGCGTTTTTATTGATTTGGGATGCGTTTCGAAATCGGAAAAAATAAAGCATGTAGGTTGGGCTGACGCAGGAAGCTCAACATCATAGTAAGTCATTAAAACGGATTATATGGCTAAAGAAATTTTCTCGAGCAATGCGTTCTGATAGCTCTCCTTCGTAAATTAACACAGGACGAACAGACAGTGTTTTTGATACTTTTAGGCGTTTAATTTTTGTGAGTACTTCATTGATGATGTCGCTGGATATTTTCTTTTGAAATTTGGTTTCGCAGACATAGAGTGTGAATTTAGTATCAATTAATAAATCAATTTGGCAAGCCTCTTGTCGTTGTGTTTTATTTTGAAAATAGGGAGCAGCACTGACAATGCTCGAGGGTGAAATATCCAAATGCTGCTGAATTTGCCTAAGATTGCTTAAGATTAAATTTTCAAATTGTAAACCCATCAGAGAGTACCAATCATCAAGTTCTTCTAAGTGGAGATCGTGAAAAAGACCAGCTTCAATTAAAGGTTTTTTAGGTTCAATATATTTCAGATAAAAGCGTAGGTAATTATCACTAAGTCTGTATTTGCTAAGCTTGTTTTTTCTTTTTCCATTTTGCCAGATATAGTCTCGTTTAATAAAACCGCACGCTTCTAATACTTTTATTTTCTTATTAAAATATCCTGATTGAGTGACTTTTAATTGTTGGGCAATGCCTTCGATTTCTAAATGCTTATTCAATAGGCAGCGTACTATTTCTTTGTAGTCATCCGCTTGTTTCCCAAATAAATCTGAAAAAATTTTATTAAATTCCTCAAGTAAAACACCGCCTGCTGTAAAACACAGTCTTTTTATATTTTGTTCTGCAGTCTGATGAGGATTGATTTCTTCAAGATAGCGTGGCACACCGCCAGTGACGCCCAGCACTTTACATTTTTCGTAGGATGAAATATTTTCTATCCCTTGCCAAAATTGATTAGCGCTAGGTAAAGGTAATTCTTTTAAATGCAGTGTTAACGAGATGCGCCCCATGAATCCAGTATCTTCTAAAATATTTTCTTGAATCCAGGAGGAAACAGAGCCACACAAAATTAAAATCAATTGCATGTTTTTTTTAAATTGAGTATCCCAAATTCCCTTCAGTATAGCCGGAAAATCTTTGTCCTTGCTGGCCATCCAAGAAATTTCATCGAAAAAAATAAGAGTAGGACCGCTTTGACGGGTTAAACTAGCCAACATGGTCAGAGCATCATACCAGTTGTCATAGGTGACTGCTGGAATATGAAAATTATTCGCCATTTGTTGGCCGAAGTGGCGTAGCTGATCTTGGTTGCTAATGTTATCTCGCGGTGCCAATCCATAAAATTCAAAGAATTGCTTTTTCTGACCAAAATGCTCTATTAAGGTGCTCTTGCCAATTCGACGACGACCTGAGCAAACAATGATACCTGCCACCTGACGCTTGCTGAATTCTTCCAGCTGTTTTAATTCATCTTCTCTGCCAATAAACATAAATAACCTCTACTATTTATACTACATAATATCATATTGTCGTTATTTAGTATACAAAGCATGCGGATAAATTATACTGAAAAGCTACATGATGTTGTTATGTAGTGGCACGTTAGATGATTTAAACGATTTTGTGTATGTCAGGCATGCGCACCTCGAGCGGGCCAGTAACATTGCCCCAACGTTTTGGCAGCCATCAGGATAACAGCTCTTACATAACAATACAGGCAGCCCTATCAATAGGGTCAAAAGGCAAGTCCAAACAACTTTCGCCGTTATCCAAATTGGCACTATTGAATTTAATTAGGCGTTCACCTTTTTTATGTTTGCTAACAGCATGATTTAATTTATTCATAAAGCGGTCTAGAACCATACCGACTTGTTGGTTATTCAATTGAAATTGTTTTTGAAAAGCTTTATTTTTTACGATATCAATCGAACGCGCTCTGAATTCATCCGCCATTGCTTTTAATTCAAAATCATAGCTCTCAAGCAGACAGAGTAAGTCAATTATTTCTTTTGTGGATCGTGGCTTATCTGCGTCAACAGCCTTTTTTTTCCTTCGGGTTTTTTTGGCTTGAGAGTCATTAATCACAATAAGCGGAAATAAGAAATAAAAAAGATCCGTATCAAGAAACTTTTGACCAGGCTTTGGTGGTAGGGCTCCGTACTGGAGGAGAGCTTCAATAAAGTTAATCTCTACTCTAGTTTTTTTTTGGCCCCATAATCCAATGCTCAGATCAAGAGCGCTAGCATAAATGCTGTTCGTCCCTGAGGGAATGCAAAACTTATAATTTATTTTTGTAAATTTAGGCGATCTTATGACTAAATTGGCTAGATCGGGGCGATCATTCCAAATTAAATGATGCAATAAAGTCATGCCATAATTGTCGGAACAATTAATGACTTCACCCGTTAGCATCAAAAGTTGTTGCATGATTTTTTTTGCTAAGGGGCGGCCTTTTCCAATGAGATGACTTGTGACGATTTGCTCTTCATAGGGCTGATAGCCTACAAGATATTTTTTTTCATCTGTGATGATCTCGACTAACTCTAAGACTTGCGGCGTTAGATCGGTAGTATTAATAAAAAATCCCGGTCTTTGGGCGGGTGCTTTGGGTAGACTAAGCGTTTTAGTCTGCTCTAGCATTTTATGGAAATCAGCAGCGTGTGCGTGCACTTGTCGGTTATAAAATGAAAATGCTTTAAATACCGTATAGTCGACGCTTCTTATGGCGCGATTGAGCGCAATTTTTTTTAGATATAATTTGTTATATTCCCGTGTTTCTTTTAGGGCAGATGAAAAAGCTTTTTTATTATCTTTATAAAATAAATTATAGAAATTGAGCTCTTCGAAATTTGGTATGGTTTTAAAAAATTGTTGAACTTCGTATAGGCGAAGAGGTGCCAAAAATTCATTAAAACTATGTCCCCCACTATGATAAAGCAGGAGTGAAGTACAACATTTAAAAAAGCTTTTTAGCTTGATATAGCTATTGAATGGCAATTGGTTGTAACAAGCTAAATAAGAGAAAACTTTTAACTGACACAAGAGAGTGCCAGAAATAGAAGCAGAAAAAGGATGCATGAAAGAGGCAAAATTTATTTCTGGCCATTCTGCCGCAGGAATAAAACGGAATTTATCGGCAACCCTAATGCCAGTCGACACTTTGTCCGTGAAGGCAAGATCATCTTGTGGAACAAACATCGTGCTTTTCATCAACCCAAGATTTTGTGAGCGAACCTGCTTTTGATCTTTTTTTTCTTGCCGGCCTCTTTTATGGTTAGCGTAGAGACTATCGGAATCATTATAAATTCCTATGGGAAACGCATGACCATAGCCATCCATCTGATTTGTAATAAAAACAGAAAGACAAGCAGACGAGGCAAGTAGCATCATTTTTTTAATATTTTCTTGCGGCTGATCTTGAAAATATGTTCTTAATTTTAATTTTTTTATTAGATCGCTGTATTCATGAGTATCATCGTTGCCAGCCAATAAGTCTTTTACACTTTCAAAATGACGATACGAAGAGCTATTTCTTAGCATATCGCAGAGCGCATCGTCGAGCACGCTTAAGTCCGTTTCTTTGAGTTCTGTGATCGTTGTTGTCAGACTATGAAAGGCGAGATGCGTTTCAAAATATCGACGTGTGGGGTCATTATCTATTGTGCTATTGGTATAGGAAATTTTATATTTTGCTAAAATAGAATCTTGCAATAGATCTCGCAGTTCGGCTAGATCGTCCTGAGTAATGCCCAGTAAATAGATTTTTGAAAGTCTTTCTAAAAGTAATTTATTGGTATGATACTTATCAATTAAAAGCAATAAGGCTTGCCCTAAAGAGATTTCGAGCACATCGCTAGCAGATTCAGATTTTGAAGAGAACATAAGATATTTTCCGGTTATACTGACTTCATCTTGACGAAGTGACAATTTCAGACGACAAAAACGCACTAACAGTTTTCTTCAAAAATTCAAAATCTGGATTAAACGTCAATCTCAAATGTTGATATTTTGATAACCCTACGTTATGGAACATATCCAAAAATTTATTTTGTAATTCGCCATAAGTACCATACAGATATTTTTCGTTAGCTTGTAAATTTTCTTCTACATGACTTGCATAAACATAATCACCTTTTTTTCCGTAATGTGAATTATCAGGCGCAATCGGGATGGCAACATGAGATATATCAGCAATATTCCATTCAGGAAATGTTGCAGTGCGTGTCGTTACGCGTGAATCAGAGTGAGGATTGACATGATTTGTGTAAAGTAACAACTGGCTCTCTGGTGATGCATACTGCTGAAAATATTGTAAGGTCGAATGGCTAGAAACCGTCTGATCTTCTTGGCTAATAATAACAAGTTGTGGGCATGAAGTTGATTGCACTGCGAGTGCTGCTTTAACAGCATTGGTTAGTTGATACACTTGATAAATGGAATTAAATGTCATCGATTGATATTTCGTGTAATCAATTTCATCTGTCATATTTAACCAAGCAGCGCGTTCCCAAGTTTTGCTGAGCAGGATGGGCCAGTGCGAAGCAAAATCCAGTGCCGAATGAATTTTAATGGCAGGGGCAAGCAAAATGAGTCCGGCAATATTATTATTCGTGTTTTGTAGTGTGTGATAAAGCGCTAAGCTTGCGCCCGTTGAAAATCCAACTAGTATAATTCGATCGACTTCTTTGGTTAAACTTGCGATGCCATAAGCTAGGGTCTCTAGCCAATCGTTATAACTAACATGCAACAATCCGCCAGGGACAGTGCCATGTCCTGGCAGCAGAATAGCTCTTGTTAGTAATCCTTCTGCTTGTAGATGTAGTCCAATATCTTTCATGACGAAAGGACAATCGAAAAGCCCATGAATTAATAAAGCGCCATAGCGGGCTTTACCTTTTGGTTTTAATTCGAAGGGACTGTTGGCTGTAACAATTTGTTCGGAAAGCATATTGTCGTGAAGATCCATGCGTGTGTTTTGAATGAGTGTTTTACATTCAGCAATATAGCTTTCAAAGTTAATTTCAGGATTAACAGGATATTTTAGGCAAGGATCTTGAAATAATGTATAATTATATTTAAGCATATGATTAAAGAGCCATGAAAAGACATGTTAAATTTTATCTATCGGTTAATATTATTGAGTACGCTGCTATTGCCGCCTATTGTGGCGGCTGCCTCTAACTATAATCGTTACGCTGGTGCTGGGCAAGTTGCGAATAATATGATGGAACCTGTTAGCATGCTTGCTAACTTTATAGGTAGTATGTCGGTTGTATTAGGTATTTCGTTCGTGTTTGCTGCATTTATTAAGTATATGGAACATCGTGTCAATCCATTAGCCACACCTATTAGTACGATCGTATTGTTATTTATTATGGGTATTATACTGGTGTTTTTACCGCTTATTTACAAACTAACTGATGGTGGCGTGCCCTTTACGCTATTTTAATTTATGCATTTATTTAAAAAATGGCTTTATGTTGTTATTACTCTGATGAGTATGCTGTTGTTATGTGGTTGTGATAAACCACCTTTGACTTATGTTTATCTCATGTCGCATCCAAAGATATTAATAAACCATTTTGATCGCTGTAAGACATTAGAATCTGCGGATTTTGATTGTGATATGGTGAGACAAGCGGCGAGTGATTTTGCAGAATTAGTTAAAGCGCGGATGTTACATCCAGAAGCCTTTGGTAAAAAAATATTGTTAGCTGAGCAACAATTAGCAGAATCAAAAGTGACAGTTGAACAAATGAAGGGGCAGGGTACTAAAGAAATAACTGCTAAGCGGGCTTATCAAGCGCAATTGGAAAAAGTACATACGTTGTTGGCGGTTGTGTCGGTGACTAGTTTTAAGATGTAATCTTTAGGGGCTTGCTGTGAGCTTGTTATTACCCACATCTCGTAGCCACGTCATTCCCGCATGCTTTTAGCGGGAATGACGTGACTATCATCATCGCTCGCCTTCCCAGCAGGGCTAAGGAATAGTTTATCGATGATAAGGATGATTCTGCAAAATACTAAAAGCCCGATAAATCTGTTCCGCCACAACAACGCGTACAATCGGATGAGGTAAGGTCAAAGCCGATAAAGACCATTTAAGCTGAGATTTCTGTAAACACGCCGAAGATAAACCATCTGGTCCACCCACCAATAAATCCACATCACGATTTTCACTGTGCCAGGTATTCAGCGCAGACGCTAACTGCGGTGTACTCCAGGGTTGTCCTAACACATCGAGCGCAATAACCAGATTGCCAGGTTTTATCGTCGCTAAAATTTTTTCACCCTCACGCTCAGTAATGCGCGGAATATCCGCCTGCTTAGTCCGTTTTTCAGGCGCAATTTCAACAAGCTTTAATGCATAACCACTGGGTAATCGTTTCGCATAGTCTTGATAGCCTTCAGTGACCCAATCCGGCATTTTGTTTCCAACGGCAATGAGTCGAATAATCATGTGTGCCAACCTATTATTTAGTTCTATTCTTTAGAGATCTTTTCGCGATATTTTTGGATCGGTTCCCACAAATCTTCGAGATTGTAAAACTTACGCGTGGTGGGCAGCATCACATGAACAACAACACTCCCTAAATCTACAATAACCCATTCACCTTCTTTTTCACCCTCAGTGTTAATGTAACTCTGCCGGTTTTTTTTGGCGTGCGTTACTACATTCGCTGCAAGAGATGTCACATGTCGATTAGAGCGTCCACTACAAATAATCATGATATCTGTAATAGTTGTTAAATCGCGGACATCAAAAGTCACAATATCCAACGCTTTTAAATCATTCAGTGCTTCTAATGTAATTTCCTGTAACTTTTCAGTTTCCATGTATTTATTCCCAAAATATTATAATTTGCTAATGCTGTAAGTGCGATGTTGCATAATATAACTGTAAACGCTATCAGGTAATAAATAACGTGGGTTTCTATCCATCGCAATTTGTTTGCGAATATCAGTTGAGGAAATTTCTAACGGTGTCACAGGATGTAATAAAATACTTCCTGCTTGTTTAGTATGGATCTCAGCCGTGTTATGTATCAGTCGTTCTTTTAACAAGTCTGCAACTATCCCAGTAGTGGGAAGCTGATATTGAGGACGATGCGCAACAACCAAATGAGCCAGTGTCAATATGTCTTCCCATTTGTGCCAGCTTGGAAAATTCAATAAAGCATCAATACCCATGATGAGGCACAAAGGTGTATGCGGCATGTTTTTATGTAATAGTATTAACGTATCAATTGTGTAGGAAGGCCCTTTACGCTGAATTTCAGCGCTATCAACACGCAGAGAAGGTTCATCTCTGATTGCGCGACGAACCATCGCTAGTCGTTGTTCAGGAGAGGCTACGGGTAACTTTCGATGAACGGGTTGATAACAGGGAATTAAACGGACTTCTGCTAAATCTAATGCTTGATGCAACTCTAATGCCATACGTAAATGCCCGAAATGAATCGGATCAAACGTGCCCCCGAGAATGCCAATGGCTTGTTGTAAATGATGCATAGTATTCCGTCAGCGTTTAAATTTTAATTATAGCATTTCCTGCCATTTGCAAGGTGAGTTGTTGTAAGGCGCACCAAACATTCCCTTTGCTACCGCCTTTGATTAGACGATCTATTTTGGCGGCTTGAGATAATAATTCCCAGCAACTTATGACGGAATGTTGTTGCAGAAAACGACGCACGCTGGGCTGGCGTTTCTCCCAGATACGAAATTTGCTAAATAGGGTTCCCATCGCAATACCCGCTTTCATTTGTTTTGCAATATCAGCGAGTGTTCGCAATTCACGGGTAAGTGCCCAGAGTAGTAACGGAGGTTCTGTGTCTTCTGCTTTTAAAATATCAAGAATCCGCACGCAACGTTTACTGTTGCCTGAGAGCGCACATTCAACCAGACCAAAAATATCAAAATGCGCATTGTCAGTGGCTGCATTTTCAATAATAGCAGCGTCAATTGTTTTGTTAGACGGCAGTTTTAATAGGCAAAGTTTTTCTAATTCTTGCGCAGCAGCCAGCAAATTGCCTTCAACATGATCAGCCAATAATTTGGTGGCATCTGGCGTTAACGCTAAGCCCAGTTTTTTGGCGCGTTGATTTATCCAAGTGGGAAGCTGTTCGCTGGCAATAGGCCAAATGGGTAAAGTAATGCCTGCTTTGTCTAACGCTTTGAACCACGATGTTTGCTCTGTTTTGCTATCGAGTTTATGCATCGAAATAATAAGAATCGTATCAGGGATAGGTACCGCCGCGATTTCTTTGAGAATTTTATTGGCTTCGTTATTGGGTTTTGCGCCGGCTAATTGCAACTCAATAATACGTTTTGTTGCAAATAACGAGAAGCTATGCGATTCCGCATATAATAATTTTCCCCAGTCTGATCCGGGTTCTGGTGTGATTGCGAGACGTTCTGTAAATCCGGCTTTGCGTGCAGCACCGCGAATCAAATCTATCGCTTCTTGCACTAATAAAAATTCATCGCCACTCACCAAATAAATTGGCGCAATGTTTTTGGCGAGATGTTGTTCTAGCTGGTGATATGCTAATTTCATAATAGGATCTTCAATAAAAGTGATGGCAGAAGATTTTATTGTTTGGGTGTCGTCACCGCATTTTTTACATCATCGGATGCGAGTCGTTTCAAAATATCATTAATGATGAGGTGACGCATTTGTTGATACAAGTTATTTTCTTCATTGCTACCTCCCAGTATTTGATTCGCTGTGATTGTAATAACCTGGGTTTCAAAGACAGATTGAGAGGGTACAACAATTTTGCCAGCAGGATCTGTAATTTGGAAAGTAACAGTCAGCGTTAAATTATATTGACGTGTTTGTTGCGTGCCACCGACACTTAATAACTGATCTTTAGTGGTTTCGTTTAATATATCTAATACCATGGATGCAGTTTGTGGTGTCTTAGAAAGATCGACGCCGGATAATTGCAATGATTGTTTTAAATTGCGAATTAATTGGCTATACGGATCAGCTGATTGGATGTAAAGCCGTTTGAGTGGTGGCGCAAGATCCACTCTTCCACGCAAATGAAATCCACAACCAACAAGTAACCATGACAGCATCAAAATTGATAGAAATGATAAAACTTGTCGGATGGTATATGACATTACTTTTCCTCGGTGACAATATTCACTAATTTGCCAGGCACGGTAATAATTTTCTTAATGATTTTATCCATGACGGCGTGTTGTACTTTAGCATCGTTTAACGCTAATTTTTCAATAACATCACGTTCTGCATCTGTGGGTGCTTGAATGCGGCTGCGCAATTTACCGTTGATTTGCACAACAAGTTCCATGAGATCTGTTTTTAATGGTGTTGCACTGGCTTTTGGCCAAGGCGCATTAATAATAAGACCGTCATAACCTAAATCATTCCATAATTGATGTGTCATGTGTGGTGCAATCGGTGCCAGTAAGCGCAACAAAATACTTAATCCCTTGTGTAGAATGTAGGGCTTAATATTACTATCAGCATCAGTCGCTTCAGGAATCTTTGTTAATAAATTAAATAACTTCATGCACCCAGAAACGACAGTATTAAATTGCTGTCTTTCATAATCATATTTTGCTTGTTCCAGAATGTCATACACTTGACGAAGTATGTCGCGTTGCTTGGAATCGGATTTTTCCCAATTGATAGAAGCGGCTGTATTCTTCAATACATTTTCTTTTTTGATAAGTTCGCGATGTTCGAATGCTAATGTCCATAAGCGTTTCAAAAAGCGATGCGCGCCTTCGATGCCAGTGTCAGACCATTCTAAGTTTTGCTCTGGCGGTGCTGCAAAAATGGTGAATAAACGCACGGTATCTGCGCCATACATTTCAATTAGCGGACCAGGATCAACCGTGTTCCCTTTTGATTTCGACATCTTGATGCCTTGATTTAGCACCATGCCTTGTGTCAGTAGGCGTGTGAATGGTTCGTCGCTATTTAATAATCCTTCGTCGCGCATGAGTTTATGCACAAAGCGTGCATACAATAAATGCATCACTGCATGCTCGATGCCACCAATGTATTGATCGACAGGCGCCCAATAATTAGCGCGACTATCCAGCATAGCGGTATCTAATTTTTTACAAGCAAAACGGGCGTAATACCAAGAGGATTCAAAGAATGTATCAAACGTATCGGTTTCACGTTCAGCAGGTTCGCCACAGTTAGGACAAGTTGTTTGATAGAAAGAAGGTGTTGTTTTAAGCGGCGATGTTACACCGGTAAAATTCACATCTTCGGGTAGTACAACAGGTAAATTCTTTTCAGCAACAGCGCCGCAGTTTGCACAATTAACAATGGGAATGGGGGCACCCCAATAACGTTGTCGGGAAATACTCCAATCACGCAATCGAAAATTAATTTTGGATTTGCCTTTTTGTTCAGCAATCAAATAGTCGATAATCGCTTTGCCACCCGCCTTGGAATCAAGATCATTAAATTGTGCGGAATGCATTAATTTTCCGTGTTGCAAAAATGCATTTTGAGTTAGATCAGCGGTTGTATCATCGCTTGGTGTGATGACTTGTTTGATTGGCAAGTTGTATTGTTTTGCAAATTCAAAATCCCGTTGATCATGTGCAGGCACTGCCATAATGGCACCGGTGCCATATTCCATTAACACAAAATTCGCGACCCAAATTGGAATCATGTCATTCGTGATGGGATGTCTTGCCATTAAATTTGTTTGGATGCCTTTTTTCTCAAGCGTGGCAAGATCAGCTTCTGCTACTTTGATGTTACGACAGGCATCGAGAAATTGTTGTAGCGCTGGATTGTGTTCAGCAGCTTTTCGCGCGAGTGGATGTTGTGGCGCAAGTGCAATATAAGTCACACCAAATAAAGTGTCAGGGCGTGTAGTGAAAATCGATAACGCTTCATCGCTATCTGCAATCGAAAATAAAACTTCAGCGCCTTCAGAACGTCCGATCCAATTTCGTTGCATGGTTTTGACTTGTTCTGGCCACTGATCTAATTTGTCTAAATCATTTAATAACTGATCGGCATATTCCGTAATTTTTAAAAACCATTGTGGAATTTCACGTCGTTCGACTAGTGCGCCTGAACGCCAACCGCGACCATTGACAACTTGTTCATTTGCCAACACGGTTTGATCAACAGGATCCCAATTCACTTCCGCATTTTTTTTATAAACTAAACCTTTTTCATACAATTTCAAAAAGAACCATTGTTCCCAGCGATAATAGTTTGGATCACACGTAATAAGTTCGCGACTCCAATCAAAACCAAAGCCCAATTGTTGGAATTGATTACGCATGTAGTGCGTGTTTTTGTATGTCCATTCGGCGGGTGGAATTTTATGTTGAATCGCTGCATTCTCAGCAGGTAAACCAAACGCATCCCAACCCATAGGCTGCATGACATTTTTGCCTAGCATCCGTTGATAGCGTGCGATCACATCACTTAACGTATAATTACGTACATGACCCATGTGTAAATAGCCGCTAGGATAGGGGAACATCGATAAGCAATAGAATTTCTCTTTGCTCGCATCTTCTGTTGCTTGAAAGCAATTTCGTTCTTCCCAAAAACGTTGGGCATTTTTTTCTATCTCTTGCGGACTATATTGATCATGCATAAAAGTTTTAGTTCTCGAAATCAATAAATATAAGCAGAGTAGAATACCTTAACTTTGATTAAGAAGGAACGTGTGCTGCTTCTTTAGATTTTGGCCGTAAGGCTCTTCTCGCAATAAACAACATGCCTACCAAAATCAACAATAAGGGATCTAAAGAGAGATACTGCCAGGGTGTTTTACCTGTGCGTGGTTGTACTTTATCCGTTAAAACATAGGGTTGATAGGGTGGAGCTGCTGATTGAATATCACCGGATGAATTAATAATTGCCGTAATCCCATCATTTGAAACAGACAAAACAGGACGTCCCATTTCGATAGCGCGCATTTGGGCAGTTTGTAGATGTTGGGCTTGTGCAATCGAATGTCCAAACCATGCATCATTGCTCACGGTTAATATCATGCCCACATCAGCCGTTTGTATACGGACTTGTTCTGCAAAGGCGATTTCATAGCAAATAAAAACTGATAATCTGACGCCATTTGCCATAAAAGGTGCGTGGTTTACTCTCCCTGGAACAAAATCAGACATGGGAATGTCGAGGAATCCCATCAGTTTATTCAGCATAGATGGCCCGGGTGTGTATTCACCGAAAGGCACAAGTCGACGTTTTAAATAAACACCACCGCCTTCTCCCAAGCCGATGACAGCGTTGTTATAGACACTTTTGCCAAGCACTTTAACGGGAATGCCTGTGATGAAAGTTGCATGTGAGCTCGCAGCGATTGCTCCCATATGATCGACAAACTCTTTCGCATCTTGCAAGGTCATTGGAATCGCGCCTTCTGGCCAGATGATTAATTTGCTGCTCTTCCAATAGGGTTTGGATAAATCTTCATAGTGATGCAATGTCGGTAGAACATTATCTGCAGCCCATTTGAGTTCTTGCGGAATACTGCCTTGAACTAAGCTGACTTGTATAGGCGCGCCCATTGGTTTCGTCCAAGTGACGAAGCTTAATGCGCCACCGAGAAACCATAATAAGGCAAAGGTGAAAAAAGAATAATAAGCGAGTTTTGTTTGTTTATGATGGAGTTTCAAAACAGCGTTGACCAATAAGCCACTACTGAGAACGACAGCTAGTGAGACGCCGTAAGTGCTGAAAATAGGGGCATATCCTTTCAACGGCGCACTGATTTGGCTGTCGCCTAATAATAACCAAGGGAAGCCTGTAAACAACCAACTTCGAATCCATTCTGACAATACCCAAAGTGCGGGAAAAGCACAGAGTATTTTGCTGTTGTTTAGTTCTGGGAATCGGCGATTTAATACATAACCGGTGAGGGCAGGAAATAATGCTAATAAACTAATAAAGCCACAGGTAATAAAAAGTGCGAGGGCGGTCGATGTGCCGCCAAAGGTATGTATGCTGATGTAAACCCAAGAAACGCCTGTGCCAAACAAACCTATTCCGTATAACCAACCACGCCAGAATGCGCGTCGTGGTGTGACGTATAGCCATAAACCGAGCAGGAGAGCTGGGGATAAAATGCTCAGAGGGAAGATGCCGAAAGGGGAGAATGCGAGTGTTAACATGGCGCCAGCTAGTAGAGATAAGCCGTCACCAAAGTAATTAGTCGAGAAAAGGTTTTTGAATTTCATTAAGTGTTTGTCTGCATCTGTTTTTGAAGTGGCCAGTGTAGCGGATAGATTATTAAGATCGCAATTGTTTTGCGCGTATTCTGAGCGAGCAGGAATTATCACAGGAATTATCACTTGACTGTTTATGAAATTTTGCTAAGTTTACCCCCCGTAATAGGGTCTGTTGACAATTCATATTAGAACGCCTTCCCAGCAGGGGAAGGTGGCCGACAGGCCGGATGGGGGAGTCAAATATTTGCCATCTTATTAGAAAGCATATGTTTTATCCCCCCATCCGGCCTGTCGGCCACCTTCCCCCTGCCGGAGGAAGGCGTTCTAATATGAATTGTCAACAGCCTTAGTTCTTCCCGCCATTTCAGATCATTAGGTTTGGCCTCGTTTTTTCTTTTTAAATAATCAAGATGTTGAGAGGAGATGTGCTTTTATGAAACAAAAGATAAAACCATTGGCCCTAAGCTTATGCTTATTGGGTATGGTATCGATACCTAGTTTTGCAGAAGAAGTGACAAATCAGAAAGTGACAGCTACATCGTCTTCCACACAAGAGAAAACGGTGCCAACAGTTAAAAAAACAATCAAGAAAAAACACAAGACAGTTTCTCATCAATCATCCATCTCTAAAAGCGTAGCGCCAGCGGATGTAAGCGCATCAGAAGCCTCGCGTGCACCCGATGGTTATGTTGCGCCACCGAATACTGTTGCAGCGCAAATGCAATACTTTCCAATTGATATTGATGTTCCCGGACAATCTTTCGTATCAACGGGTCCCTACATCGGTGTGCCATGGGTTTATTCCGGTGGTGATTTGGTTATTAACAGCCCCACGATTAACGAAGATGTGGCATTGCTTAATATCCGTAAGCATATTCGCGAAAAATTAGACGCGCTAGGTCGTGGTGAAACAGAAGATCATGCTCACTTGTTGTTAAGTGGTATCGTTGAAGGCGAGGCGATGTATCGTCATCCAGGCAATGGTTCAACCAGTAGTGATATCGATCTTACCAGTGCAGGATTAGACGCCTATATTTTGGGTCCTAACACGTGGACATCGGGTTTGATTTCGTTTGCATATGATAATAGCATCGGATCATCTACCAATTCTTTTAACAGTAATGCACGTGCAGAAAGTTCCCGTGTTTTCATTAGCAAAGCATTTATCGTCATCGGTAATTTTTCGAAATCACCTATTTATGGCACAGTGGGTCAAATGTATGTTCCTTTTGGTACCTATAGCTCAAGCATGGTTAGTAGTCCTTTAACAAAAGCATTAGGTCGCGTTAAAGCAAGAGCTTTATTAGTTGGTTATCAGCAACAAGCGCAGCAAGCGTTATACGGTTCTGCTTTTATTTTCAAAGGCGATAGTTATGTGGGTTCTACGAGCCGCATCAATAACGGCGGTATTAACGTAGGTTATCGTTATGTTGTTAATGGTATCAGAGGTGATATCGGTGGTGGCTTGCTTGCAAACATCGCAGACTCTCAAGGTTTGCAAAATAATGGGAATAGTACTTCCGGTCCATTTTTTGCGGGATTTGGTGCGACGAACAATTTTGGTAATGAACAAATTGCTCATCGTGTTCCTGCTGCAGATTTGCGAGCAATATTGAGTATTGGTGATCACATTGATGTGTTAGCTGAATATATCAGTGCGCTGAATTCGTTTAGCAAAAATGATTTATTGATGAATACACATGGTGCGAAACCGAGAGCGTTAAATACTGAAGTCGCGTATACATTTACTGTATATGCAAAACCAACTTCTGCGGCGCTGGGTTATGGTCTTACAACAGATGCATTAGCATTAGGGTTGCCAGCGAAACGTTATTTATTAGTGTTTAACACATCCGTCTGGAAAGACACATTGCAAAGCTTAGAATTCCGTCATGATATTAATTATTCAGCGGGTAGTACTGCAACTGGCACGGG
>Ga0207042_1003_pt1 | contig 35257 bp, 34 predicted proteins | sample Alteio_BWMinCont_70_FD_153310 | JGI IMG/M metagenome (GOLD analysis project Ga0207042, IMG submission 153310) | Enriched cells from forest soil in Barre Woods Harvard Forest LTER site, Petersham, Massachusetts, United States -... | ecosystem: Environmental > Terrestrial > Soil > Temperate forest >... | reverse complement strand
AACTTGCAAATGCCCTTCTACCATGGTAGAAGTCGGAAGGTCATTGCTTGGGCTAACGAAAGCAAAATTGCTTTTTGAAAACAGCCCGTTATGGGATGCGCCGCGAATCGGTGCAAGGCAATGCCAGAAACTTTTTTATAACTTTAAACTTAAGAGTGCGTGACAAAAAGAAATGTGTGGTGTGGCTTTTAAAATATTTGACATAACCCCTACCTTTCTTGGGAGCGGCGCACGCATAAAACGAGCGTGGGGCCATGGCAAAGGAAATTATCATCAACGCCAGTGTGGCGGAAGAAGTACGAATTGCAATTGTGGAGAACGGGAGGCTGGTTGATCTCGACATCGAGACCCAGGGCCGTACCAAACACAAAGGGAACATTTATAAGGGTATTGTTTCGAATATTGAAGACAGCTTAGATGCGGCATTTATCGAGTTTGGTGAAGAGAAACAAGGATTCTTGCCACTCTCTGAAATTAGGCCTGAGCTGCATCCGGAAGATCTGAAGGGACAAAAAAACATCAAAGTCTCGCAGATTTTGCAGCGCGGACAAGAAATCGTGATTCAAGTCACGAAGGATGAAATCGGCAGCAAAGGCGCTGCAGTTTCTACCTATTTGTCGTTGCCTGGTCGCTATGTTGTTCTCATGCATTCCGACGACAGTGGCGGCGGTATTTCCCGAAAAATCGATAGCGAAGCAGCAAGACAAGCAGCGCGAGATATTCTATCTCGGCTCAATGTCCCAGAAGGACTCGCTATCATTATTCGTACAGCAGGTATGAATGGCACCCGGCAAGATTTGTTTAAAGATTTTCGCATGCTATGCGAAACTTGGCAGCAAATCAGTCGCGGAGCTGCTTTAGGGCGCGCACCAACATTGCTCTATCGCGAGCCCGATATTGTTGTACGTACCATTCGCGATTATATGGCAGGCGACGTCGTCAAAATCGCCATCGATGACGAAGAAGAATACAACGATGCACTTCGGTATTTTACCGAAAACATGCCATCTCTGGTGCAAATTCTCGAGCGCCATCGCCGTAAGGAGCCCATCTTTCAGGCTTACGGTATCGAACAGGCAATTGAAGAACTCTATGAGCGACAGGTCAAACTTCCTTCCGGTGGCTACATCGTCATCGACCAAACGGAAGCGTTGGTTGCCATCGACGTTAACTCTGGCAAATCCACCAAAGAAGAAGGACATGCGGCCACAGTTTATAAAACAAATTTAGAGGCAACTGAAGAAATCGCGCGCCAACTTCGCCTGCGTGACTTAGGCGGAATCATTGTCATTGACTTCATCGACATGATTTCTATCAAGCATAAGCGTGATGTTGAGAGGCGCCTCAAAGACAACATGCGCACAGACAAGGCGCGTGTGAAAGCCGGACGCATCAGCGAGAATGGTACGCTTGAGCTGACCCGTCAGCGTTTGAGGCAGTCTCATCGTTTGATCAGCCATGTGCTTTGCAGCCATTGCGATGGCACAGGTCGTGTGCGTGACGCCGAAGGACTTGCTGTGTTGGCATTGCGCCGCATCAGTGGGCACTTGGCCAAGAAGCGTGTGCCATTGGCGTTCCTCACGGTGCGTTTGCCCGTCGAGGTCGCAAATCGTCTCAACAACCAGAAGCGGCGTGATTTGCTTGAGCTTGGTGATGCGCATCAATTGGAGCTTTATGTTTTAGGTGACAATAAGCTCGCAGACTCTGCCATCGAGTTTGAGGAAGAACGTCGCGGGCAGGCAGGCTTGCATGCAGCATCATCTCACGGCAAGGAATTCCGCTCGGAAAATAAAGGGCGTTATTCGCACCAGACGAGCAATAACCAGCAGCCGCAAGACAAGTGGACACAGCCTTCTCAAAAACCAGCGCCGTTGTTGTCGATTGGCCCTGTGCCCACATTGATCGAGCCGGAAGATGCCAGCGAAGAATGGTTGTCCAACGCTGTCATGGAAAAGGCGGATGGGGAGCACTACGAAGATCCGCTCAATGAGGCTCTGTTCGGTAGCGCTCCTGCGCTGAGTGAAGCAGATCGCGTGCTTGCGGCTGCCGCGCCTATAGAAAACGCTCCTTCGGAAGATCAGGAAAATCTACCGATTGCAAATGATACCGAGAATGGTGAACCTACGCCTGAGCAGAAGAATTTGCGCAGAGGGCGTAGAAGGCGTCACCGACGATCACGTCATGAAAAGAAACCGGCTCCAGTGATTCAAGAGGAACAACAATGACTATTACAGTAATTTTATTGTTAGCCCTTGCGCTTGCGATTTTATTCGCATTTGCATGCCAAGCTAAAACAAAAGAGGCATTCCGCACAGCTTCTGAAGTCAAAAAAGTAAGCGAGACGCAAGATGGCAAGCTCGCTAATTTGCGCCAGGAATTAAGTGGTCTGCGTGAAGAATTGGCGCGAAAGAATAAAGCGCTCGATGAAGCACGCGACATGGCGAAAAAGAAGCTGCGCAAGCAAGCGCAAAAAGACGACAACGATGATGCGCGTGAGTTGTCTCTAGATTCGGCAAGTGGCGAAGAAAGCGAGCGTTTGAAGAAAACGCTTCAAGCGGTTGAGTTGCAAATGCGATCCATGCAAGAAGAGATCGAGAAAGCTAAGCAGGCTGCTCGTACCGAGGCCGCTCAAGAGTTTGAGCAGAAAGCGAACTCTTATAAGGAAGAAATTCGGCGTCTAGACAATCAGCTTCGCACACACTCGAACCGAGCGGCGAAAAACAAAGAAGGCCTACAAGAAGCTGGCTTTGCCATTGATCTAGAGGCACTGCCCGCCAATGTCGTTGCTGAGCTTGCTAAGCTTTATCGCAAGTCGCAGAACACCGAGAAAGTGTGGGGGCTAACCCAGGGCAAGTTGCAGATGGCGCAGGAGCGTTTTGCCGAATTGCAAAAGCGCTACTTTGCTGTTTGTCGTGAGCTTGCAGTGGTTGCAGGTCGCGAGCACTCGATTGCAGAAGAAGAAGCGCGCGATGTTGCGGAAGATATCATCGCTAAAGCCGAGGAAGAGGTGCAACCTGCACAGGAGCCAACTATTGAGGCTGAAGAGCACAAAGGCGAGGCTAACGGAGTGGCGCACTAATCTGCAACACAACACGCTCTAGCCATAGCCACCCTGGCACACGAGATGATTTGAGCTTCAAATCCAGCTCGCAAAGCGCCGCCAACTTGCTCGCAAACATCTTGGTGCTGTTTTTCTTCGCAGCAGCCATCACCGGTTTGAGCCGGTCGCCATAGAGCACTAAGGTCTTGCTAATCTCCTGCTCCGACTTGCGGTCGTCAAGCATGACCCGCGCACGCAGCACCTGTCGGAGTTGCCAAGCAAGCATTCCCACCAACTTGAGTGGCACCTCGCGCGCAGCCTTTAGTTTAGCGAGGCTAATCGAAGCTTGTTTGAGATCGCCAAGCACAACTGCCCTGCCCAGCAAAAAGGCATCTTCGACGCGTGTGCTTGTCACGTGAAGACCAATCTCGCGGGCGGAAACTCTGCCACCATCGACAGCAATCGCTAGCTTCTCCAGCGCGCGCTCGAGCATGGATACGTCAGCGCCGACTGTCATCGTCAATAGTGCAGCGGCATCGTCGTCTATATGCAAACCAAAGCGCTGTGCACGGTGGCGAATGAGCCCATGCATCTGATCATCTTTGGGGTGATCGAATTTGTACACTATGGCAAATTGATCGAGCAACTTTGGCATTTTTTGGCGTGCATCGAGTTGATCGAATACAAAAAGTAACACGGTGGTTTTGGTCGGCGATTTTAAGTAGCTTTCTAGTGCCACGAGATCGTCGGCACTTATCGCCTCAGCCTCGTGCAATTCGACCAAGCGCATGCTGGCCATCACTGGCAATGTATTGGCCTGTGCCAAAATCTTGTCAAGATTGGTGGACCTCGCTGATAAGCGATCGTGGTTGAAATCTGCCAGACCAGATGAGAGCACCTGTTTACGCACGGCCTCCACAGCCTCATCGACAAACGCGCGCTCGGCCCCACCTACCGCGAGCACCGGCGGGAATGTGTTCGTTCGTTTTTGCCAATCCAAATAAGTCTTCAGCAACGTATCCACCTTCACATCTTTGACAGGCACCTATAGTACAATCGTTTATGCTTATCGATACCCATTGTCACTTAGACGACCCAAAATATCACGGCCAAAACCCAGATGTTATCACCCGCGCACGTGCCGCGGGCGTGCAGCGCTTCATCACCATTGGATGCGATATTGCAACGTCGCAAAGCGCCCGAGCTGTCGCATCTGCAAATGCAGACGTCTTCTTTACCGCCGGCGTGCATCCCCATGAGGCGGCCAAAGCACCTGCTGATTTTCGAGAGCAACTCAAGGCCATCGCGCGCGATCCTCGCTGCGCAGGCATCGGTGAGTGCGGGCTAGACTATTACTACGACCACTCACCGCGTGAGATTCAGCGCCAAGTTTTTCTTGAGCAAATTTCTCTCGCGAAAGAAATGCACAAAGCGTTGGTCATCCACGTGCGGGACGCATGGGACGAATGCATCGACATCCTGCGCGAGCAGAACATGCCAAAAGAGAAAGTGGTGATTCACTGCTTCACGGGCAGCTGGGCACATGCGCAGCAATTTCTAGCGCTCGGATGCATGCTGTCGCTATCTGGTATTGTGACATTTAAAAACGCCAGTGAGCTGGCTCTCGTGGCAACAAACACGCCGCTGGATAGGCTGTTGATCGAAACCGACGCGCCCTATCTCGCGCCGGTGCCATACAGAGGAAAGCCCAACGAGCCGGCATTTTTGGTGGAAGTTATGAAGAAAATAGCAACCATGCGGGGGATAAGCGAAGAAGCAATCGCAGAGGCCACGGGGAACAATGCCAATAAGGTATTTGAATTACCCATCTAATTACCTTTATTTTTTCAATCATTTGCGATCTTCAATTGGCGTTGTTACCATTTACAAATATGTGGGGGTAATAAATGCCGCGAATCCTTGATGCAGCTTTCCATCCGGCCAGAGTCAGTCAAGCAGACCATGTGATTGGGAGACCACTCGCCTCTGGCCAATCGCATTGGGCAGGCTCAATGGATCGCTTTGAGCTGAGTGGACATCGCGAGCTTGACTTCCTTTACAGCAACAACACGCATGCGCCGTCTGTGTTTCAGCTCAGAGATGCGATAAGCGCCCTTGGCAGGGCTTTTGGTGCGCCTCGCCGCGTCGCTGACGGGCATATAGAGGTTCTGCTAAACCGGCAGATGGTTTTGGGCGAGATTTACGCTAAAGTTGAGCAATGGCGAGGCCATGTTCCAGAGGCAACTCTGGATGCCCTTGAAGGCTTTGCCAGCGTGACCAACCAGCACCTTGACGCTGTAGACCGCCGATTTGTAGGACAGCAACATTTCAATGACTTGAGTCAAAGACCCGATGCCGCAATTAAGGCAGCGCAGGATCTGGCATCTGCTCCACCGGCAGATCCCCATATGACGGAAGGAAGTGCCAATGCGGTACTCCGAATGTTGGCGAGACACACCAAAGCTCTGGTCGGTCCAGGCGGGACGGTTTCGGCAGCGAACAAAGCTCTCTTTGCCGCTTTGACAACCGCGACGACAACATTAACCACCCTGCGAAACAATCTTCGCCAATCTCGATACAATCCGAACATACGCCCACCGATGCAGCCTATGATCCCCAATCTGGCGACGTTGCCCACACCGCCACCTCCGCCAGGCCCGCCGCCTACCGACGACCCCAACGATCCGAATAACCCGAATAATCCGCAGGCCAGCACTCAAACTGGGACAACGACCGATACGACTAAAGTCTGACGCTGGCGATAATATCCGCAAGCTGCCGCACACCGTCTGTTAACGCAGCCGGTCCGGGCTGCAGAATGTCGGAGCTTTTGATCTCGTAGATGCGATTTTCCCTCACCGCGGTGACATTTTCCCATCCTGGCCGATTTTTAATCTGGCTAATCTTCACTTTCTTGCCACACCAGCTAGCCACAATGACATCTGGGTTCAACCTCACAACATCATCTGCTGCTACGATGCGCCCTTTTGCACCTTGTTCCGAACGGCGCTCTTTGAAAATGTCGTCTCCACCAGCAATCTCTATCAGCTCAGATACCCACCGGATGCCACAAATCAGAGGATCATCCCACTCTTCAAAATACACACTAGGCCGCCAGGGAAATTTCCGTGAATTTTTCTCATACCTCAATAGATCGCGTGCGAGCTTTACAGCCAGCGCTTTGCCTTTGACAGCCTCGCCAACAATTGCCCCAATCACACGAATGGTCTGCAAAATTTGTACGACCGAGCGCTGGTTAAAAATATAAACCGGCACGCCACGCTTGATCAGCTCACGCGCAATATCCGCCTGCAGATCAGAAAATCCAAAAACGACATCGGGACATAAATCCAAAATGCGTTCGAAATTAGCGTCGAGAAAAGTGCTCACCTTAGGCTTTTGGCGAGCCTCCTTGGGGCGCACCGTGAAGCCAGAAATACCGACAACGCGATCACCTGCACCAATGGAATAAAGAATTTCCGTCGGCTCTTCAGTGATGCAAACAATTCGCTCGGGATACAGCGACACATGTTTATACATAGACTCTCGATTGCTCTCTGGATAATTTCGTTTTGCCTTTGCATGCCCCTATATGCCTCCAATTCCACGGCGACAACCGAGGCATGTGCGAAGGAAAATTCGGGTTGGTCAAACATAGCCGGCATCAGCGCTGGCGTTATCACAGCTGTTGCAAACTCACCTTTCGTTTACCGCGTCTACAGCACAAAAGACGCAAGCCCAATTTTTTTGCCCACCGTTTCGCTCTTTACTGTCGCGTCGCTGATATGGGCGGGCTACTCAGTAATGAAAAGTGATGTCTTCATGCTTGCAACAAATGTCTTTCTCTTTGCTAGCAATGTGGCACTAATTGCGGCAACCTATCTGTATCCCGTGAACGGAGATTACACCGCCCTCTGAGTGCCAGTTATGCCCGTTTTTCGCTTAAGTGAAGAGCATATTTTTCCCCCGGCCGAGCTTGCTTCAGAAGACGGCGTTCTCGCCGTGGGCGGAGATACAGATCCTGATCGGCTCTTGTTGGCTTATCAAAACGGCATCTTTCCATGGCCACATGAAGATCTCCCTCTACTCTGGTTTTCCCCCAATCCAAGGTTTGTACTCGAGCCCAAAAAGGCCAAGATTTCCCATTCATTGCGCAAAGCTCTCAAACAAAAGCCCTATCATATTTGTGCAGACAAGGCTTTTGACAGCGTCATAAAACGTTGTGCAACTGTTTCTCGTCGTGGACAACATGGCACTTGGATTACCGATGACATGATGGCTGGCTATTTTCAGTTGCACAAAATGGGCTACGCACACAGTATTGAGGCTTATCTCGGCGATACGCTGGTCGGTGGCCTCTATGGCGTGTCTCTCGGTGGCGTGTTTTTTGGCGAGTCCATGTTTGCTGACATGCCGGACGCGTCAAAAATCTGTTTTGCGGTGCTCTTGAAAAACCTCGTGGCATGGGGCTTTGATTTGGTGGATTGCCAATCCTACACGGATCATTTGGCTCGCTTCGGTGCTGAGCATTGGCCACGGATAAAATTCTTACACGTGTTGCAAAATTCTTTAAAAAAGCCCACAAAACGGGGCGAATGGAAACTTGACCCAACGTCCCCTACGCAAAAAGCGCGCTTGCACCACACATTTCCGAGGAGACTCTTGAGTTTCATTATGGCAAACACCATCAAGCCTATGTCACGAACCTTAACAATCTGACGCAAGGCTCGGAGCTGCAGAACAAGAGCCTAGAGGAACTCATTACGACGCAAAAGGCAGGTATTTTTAACAACGCTGCTCAAGTATGGAATCATACGTTCTATTGGCACAGCATGTCACCAAAGGGTGGTGGTGAACCATCTGGTCGATTGCTCGAAGCGATTTCATCCAATTTTGGCTCGTTTGCGCAGTTTCGTGAGCAATTCACCAAAGCTGCAGCGGGACATTTTGGTTCGGGATGGGCGTGGCTTTCTCGTGACTCTACCGGCAAGCTGGTGGTTGAGTCGACGTCAAATGCCGAATGCCCGCTGCAAACAGGTAAAACGCCGCTGATCACTTGCGACGTGTGGGAACATGCGTACTACATCGATTACCGCAATGCGCGGCCCAAGTATTTGGAAGCTTGGTGGAATTTGGTGAACTGGGAATTTGCGGCGAAAAATCTGGGGTGATGGCGTCTCCCACCCTCACCCTTGGTTCCTCTCCCTCTGAGCGGGAGCCTGTAAGATCATCTCTAATAATTTCCCTCTCCCGCTGAGCGGGAGAGGGAAATTATTAGAGATGATCTTACAGGCGGCTCATCAGATCATTCATCTGGCGCAGAAATACTTTTGACTCAGGCAAAAGATCTTCCTGCACGCTGTTTGTGGCGAGCTTTTGTTCTAGCTGTCTTTTAGCCGTTGTGAGCACTGCAAGTGCATCATCATTGCGATCCAGTGCCTTCAAAATCATCCCTTTTAGCAAGAAGGCATTGAAATACTCAGGACCTACAGCAATCGCGGCATTGATATGGGTCAGTGCTGCTGCAGGATCATAGAGTCCAACCAGTCGCATGTTCGTGCTTCGCACGTAAATGGCGGCCGCCAAACGGTGCATTCCACCACCTTCGTAGTTGGGATCCACCCGCAGACCGTCAGCGAGCAGTCCTTTCAGCTCGTTGACATGAAACATGGCCGTCCATTGCGAAACAGACTCCCCCCACAAAGCAAGGCATGCAGTTTTCCAGTAATAGTAGACGGCGGTTTCCGAATGGATATTGTTGGGATTAATGTGATCCACATATTCCTGACATTGCGTAAAAATGCCAGCTCGCTTGTCCTTATCATCTGGCGATGTCAGAAGATCACCTTCATAGTAGGCGAGCTTCGCCAACCGCTCCACGGCGTAAATCAGCTCCTGGCCCTGAACCTGGCCCAGTGCGGCCGCATACAATGTGCGTGCCTGTGCAATATTGGCTGGGCTATTTTCCCGCGCCGCAAAAAGCCTGTCGGCACGGCTAAAGTCATAGGCCATGGCAACATTGCTCAGCGCAAAGGCCATCAGCGCAGCGAAAATGGGCAAACGCAAATTCTTCATGATATCTCCTCATGGACTTGGTAATGAGGGTGGTATCAAGAAATGTTGGTGTTTGACTTCAGCTGTCTGACCGATTGAGATCTACTACAACGCGATTTCCACCTAAGCGTTTGGCCGCCGCAAGCGCGCGATCAACACGGCTGAGAAGCGTGGTTAGATCGTCGTCCTTGCCCAAACTGGCAATGCCAAGCGATAGCTCAACGCGCAATGGAACATCATCGATCAACACGGCTTCTTTAGCAAAGGAAGCCCTAAGCCGCGTCGCAATTTCAAGCGCGTGCTCGGCAGGTGTCATGGGATGCGCAAGCAAGAAGGTATTTTCTAACATGCGTGCAGAGAAATCTGTTTGCCTTACTTCAGATGCAATGCGCCTGCCAATTTTATGCAAAATACGGCGCATCTTTGAATCTGCAGAATTATGTTTGAGATAATTAAAACCATCGATATCGAGCAATGTAACGGACAATGATGCCTGATATCGCCGCGCGCGGGCAGTCTCGTGGGCCAGCAGATCCAAAGCAGCTTGGCGATGATAAAGTCCAGTAACTTCGTCGCGCAAGGCACTCTGATAGATCGGGCCGCGCTGAAGATCCTCTGCGATCGCGGTCGCAATAGCCGACAACACAGGGTGATCAGCTTCGCGAAAAGCCCCTATCTCTGCACGTGTCGCAATCAGAATCCCGAGAGAATGACCAAACGCATGCATCGGCACTGCCGCCAAAGAAACCATTTTGGTGCGACGACCATACGGGCTTTGATATAGCATGTGCCGGGCCACGTCGTTTTCACAAATCCAAGATGGCGGCTCGCCAATCTGCTTGAGCAGGCGTTCAGCGATGAGCCAATTGAGAATCGGCATGTGTTATTTGTAGAAGACATCGTCGATACCGGGCTAACCGCAAAATATCTTTATGGGAACATGCGCACACGTCCGGAAGTAGCACAAATGCAACTGCATCCGCTTGCAACAAGCCTGCCACCTGCCTGGCAAGCAGCGGCAGCGCTGCAAGCACAGCCTCCCGATCTCCCACCGACAAGAGCGATTGCGAGGTGCGAAACAAAAACCCGTTCAGACTCTCCACATCCGCAATGTCAGGAAATCGCGTCACCACATCGTGGAAGTAAGAAGCCCCGGTGTCTTTCACACATCACTCCCCAAAACACCGACATAAGGCAAGTTGCGGTAGACGCCCGCCAGATCAAGACCATAGCCAATGACGAATTCATCGGGGATGGTAAAACCAAGGAAGTCTACTTTGACTTCGCCCTTGCTTTTGCTTGGTTTTTCGAGCAACGAGCACAGGCGTAAGCTTGCTGGCTCACGTGTGCGCATGTTCCCATAAAGATATTTTGCGGTTAGCCCGGTATCGACGATGTCTTCTACAAATAACACATGCCGATTCTCAATTGGGCGCGTCAAATCTAAAGTAATTTGCACCGCACCGGAGGACTTGGTCGCTTCTCCGTAAGATGACACACCCATAAATTCCAATTCAATAGGCATATCAATTGCACGGCACAGATCCGCCATAAATAAAACACTGCCCTTCAAGACGCCCACAAGAATCAGTGGATCCTTGATATCACGATAAGCATGCGTAATCTCAGCGCCAAGCTCTTTGACGCGTTTTTCAATTTGCTCCTTGGTCAGGAGCGCTTGAATTTCTTTTCCTTTAAAACGATTCATCATAGTCATCCATTTTTTTAGCAATAAGAATTGTTCATTAACTCGCCAAAGCCACCGCCACCGGGAATTATGTATTGCATATCCGTAAGTCCGATTTCTTCTTCCCAGCGTACGCCTGGCCTTTCCTGCAAGACTGCAGGCGAAGAACCTCCTCGATCGAGCCGAATCGCGTAGACTATGAGGTCCGGGTGCTCACGGGTGAGTCTTCGAATATATTCCGGCGTGATGATCAGATTCAGTGCCACATATTTCTTGGCTTTGCCCTCTACCTTCTCTTTGTAGTGGTGAATCACGCGGGCAATCGATCCGCCTGTGGCCCCCATGGGATCGGGAAACAACACGATCGCCCCATCAACCGAGCCACCAATTTTGCTGTCACCAAGATGGGTGCCAATAACCTGCCCGCTGGCATTTGTTTGGCGCGCCATCACGACGTGATCTTGGCGGATCAAGCGCGGATCGAGCGTCTTGTTGAGATAATCAAAACAAATTTGGCTTGGCAGTGAACCTGCTCGCAGAATATCCACCGTCACTGCAGGCGTTTTCGCGTCCAGCACGTGGCCAGTCCATACGCCGTGCTGGGAAATGCTTGCCATGCGCGTGCGAATGTGACGCTCGGTCATTGGAAACTCGCCGTTAAGAACAGCGCGCAAAAGAAAGCGATAGAGGTCACAAACAATTTCGTTGAATGCAGGTTGCGTCGTTGCTTCCTCACAGAGTGTGCCAAGACGCGTTAGCAAAAATGTGTCAGATAAAATGTGAACATTTGGCCCATAAGCATGATCAAGATATTGCTCGTATTGACTCATTGTAACTCCAATTCTATCCCGCAAGTTCTAGGTGCCCGATGTCCTTCACCGGCTCTGCCACGTCTTGTACATGACACAAACGGCAACGCGCCTCATAAGTCTCTATGGCGCCCACCTGTACTTGCGCATGGGTTGACTCTCCCCGCAATCGCCCTTTGACACGTTGCGTTTTTCCCGCCGGCGCGCCGCAAACCAAACAAATCGCGTACTGCTTAGACACCAAATCCGCGATGGCCAGCAAATGGGGAATGGGGCCAAAGGGGTTACCCAAATAGTCCTGATCAAGCCCTGCCACAACGACACGCAATCCACGATTGGCGAGATCGTCCACAAGTTGAATCAGACCATTGTCAAAAAACTGCGCCTCATCAATGCCCACCACATCCACCTGATGGTGGATATCTGTGAGATGTCTTTTCATCGCTGCAGTATCCGCAACCGGAATGGACGGAATTTTTTGGGCGGTGTGGCTTACGATTAGCACTTCATCGTAGCGTTTATCGATTTGCGGCTTAAACACGATTGCTCTTTGTCGTGCGATCTTCGCTCTTCGCAGGCGGCGAATAAGCTCTTCTGTCTTTCCCGAAAACATAGGGCCACAAATGACTTCAATGAGGCCGGCTTTTCCTCTTGGGTAAACTTCCATGGTGTGAATCTTCCTTTTCCTACTAAAGCGATTATGGCATACACATTGACAATAAATCGAGCCGAGGTTTTAAAAATGACGAACGACAGAGCATCTCCGTGGGTACGCATTTCTGACATCGCCACCCATGCGGGCCAACAAGTGACCCTCAAAGGGTGGCTCTACAACAAACGCGGTTCGGGGAAACTACAATTTCTGCAACTGAGAGACGGCTCCGGGTTTATCCAATGCGTCATGAGTAAGCAAGACGTTCCGGAAGACATCTTCAATCTTGCTTCAGGCTTGACACAAGAATCATCTATTATCATCACGGGGAAGGTACACAAAGATGATCGAGCGCCATTTTGTGGGCATGAAATCCACGCCACCGGGCTCGAGCTAGTCAGCGCTTCGCACGAATACCCCATCAGCAAAAAAGAGCACGGAGACGCGTTTTTGATGGACCACAGACATCTGTGGTTGAGATCCCGTCGGCAACATGCGATTTTGCGCATCCGCGCAACGATTATTCGAGCGATCCGAGATTATTTCGACAACAATGGGTTTTTGCTCGTCGATAGCCCAATTTTTACCCCAAACGCTTGCGAGGGAACAACCACACTCTTCGAGGTGCCGTGGTTCAACAACGAAAAAGCCTATCTCTCGCAGTCGGGGCAGCTCTATCAAGAAGCGACCGCCATGGCGTTTGGTAAGACCTATTGTTTTGGCCCAACGTTCCGAGCAGAAAAGAGCAAAACACGTCGACATTTGAACGAGTTTTGGATGGTCGAACCCGAGGTGGCTTTCTTCGAACTCGAAGATGACATTGCGTTGGCTGAAGATTTCTTGTGCCATGTCGTTGAGCGCGTTTTAAATCAGCACGAGAAGGATCTATCGGAGCACCTGGAGCGCGACCTCACTGCACTGAAGAACGTGACAAAGCCTTTTCCAAGACTCAGCTATGACGAAGCGGTCAAGATGATTCAAGAGATTCAGAGCACCGTCACCGACACAGAGTTGAAAGAGCAACTCCAAATTGATTGGGGTATGGATTTTGGAGCGCCGCACGAAACAGAGCTCACCAAGCGCTTTGATAAACCACTCGTCGTCTATAACTTTCCTGCGCAGGTCAAAGCATTCTACATGAAGAAAGATCCGAGTAACCCGAAGGTTGCGCGCTGCATGGATATCCTCGCTCCGGAGGGCTATGGCGAGATCATCGGTGGCGGGCAACGCGAAGACAATCTCGATTTGCTTCTCAAAGAGATTGCCCATGAAGGCCTCGACACCAAAGACCTCGAGTGGTTTTTGGATCTCCGACGTTACGGCTCCGTACCTCACGCTGGTTTCGGTCTCGGCGTTGAGCGCACGGTCGCGTGGATATGCGGGCTGCACCATGTGCGGGAGACAATTCCTTTTGCACGCACACTCGATAGGCTGCATCCGTGACGATGCCCCGGGTAGCCGCACTCTATGTCTATCCGGTGAAGTCCTGCGGCGCGATTTCTTTGCAAACTGCCGAGCTCGGTGCACGGGGGATATTGCATGATCGCCTGTGGATGGTTGTGAATGGCGAGACCAATCGTTTTGTTACGCAGCGAGATTTCCCGCAGATGGCGTTAATTGGATGCACGCTTGGAGATTCCTTGACGCTGTCTGCTCCGGGCATGTCCTCGCTCCGACTATCAATCGCAGGTGTTCCGAACGCGGGTTCTCGTGAGATCAGCATTTGGAAAGATACTTGCCTTAGCGCTGACCAGGGCGACGAAGCAGCGAGCTGGTTTCAAGACTATCTCAAAGACAAATCTTTGCGCTTGGTGCGCATGCCCGACAACACGATTCGCCCCGTGCAGCCTCGAGGAGCTGCTCCTTTGTCGCAGACTGGCTTTGCTGATGGGTATCCGCTCCTGGTCATCTCCGAGGCGTCGCTCGCTGATCTCAACAGTCGCCTCGACGCTCCGATTCCAATGAATCGCTTTCGCCCTAACCTTGTCATCTCCGATTGCGAAGCATTTGCGGAAGATGCATGGGACCATGTCAAAGTTGGAAGCACTCTGCTTTTTCGTGCCAAGCCATGCGAGCGGTGCGTTGTAACAACAATCGACCAGCGTACCGGAATCAAACAACTGAAAGAGCCGCTCCGAACTCTGGCGAAATATCGCAACACTGAAAAAGGCGCAATATTCGGGCAAAACTTCGTGCATAGTGCGCCAGGAACGCTATCGGTCGGTGATGTGATTGACGAATGCGCTCTAATTGTGTGAGCTGCGGCCATGAGAAACTCTGGTATTGGCTATATTTTATGCGCGCTAGGCTTCGTAGGCATTGCCGGCTTGCACAGGTTCTATCTTGGCAAGCCAATGAGCGGTCTCTTGTATTTTATGACGGGTGGTCTCTTTGGTATCGGCACGCTCTTTGACCTGCTGCGCATGCAGACGCTGGTGGATGCGGCGAATTTTCACGTGCTCGTTGGCAAGCAACTGACGTCGCCAGAGCGGGATATTTTACGTATAGCAAAAAAGAACAACAGTGTGGTGACCGTTCAAATGGTGGCCATGGAATCTAATTTGTCGCTAGCCGATGCAAAAAAAGAACTCGATACACTACGCGTGCAGGGATACTGCACGCATGATGTCGATGAAGATGGCGTGGAGATTTACTGTTTCCAAGGGCTCAGAGCAAAGAGCCCATTGACCCAGCAAACCACCTAATCACTCGCCACCTGTCCGATTCATCAGCAAGCACGAAATAGTATCATCCTAAGCGAAGGATGACCGCCTGATGCAATCGCCCAAACTAGAGCGCAACCAGATTTTCATCTTGGCCAGCGTGCTCTGCGCTATTTTTCTCGCTGCCCTCGATCAAACTATCGTTGCTACTGCGCTTCCGCAAATTGTCAAAGACCTCAACAGCTTTGACTCCATTTCCTGGGTCTTCTCTTCCTACATGCTCGCGTCCACAGTCACGATTCCTATCTTTGGCAAGCTCGCTGATATTTACGGTCGTCGTCGATTTTATTTGATGGGCATCGTCGTATTTCTGGCAGCCAGCGTTGCTTGTGGCCTTGCCCAATCCATGAGCGCACTCATTGCCTTTCGGGCACTGCAAGGTCTTGGCGCCGGTGCCATCATGGTGAACTCCCTGGCCATCATTGGCGATTTATTTTCACCGGCAGAGCGCGGCAAATGGCAAGGGGTGATCAGCAGCATGTTTGGCCTCGCCAGCATCATTGGGCCCTTGCTCGGCGGGTGGCTCTCTGACTTCGCCAGCTGGCGTTATGTTTTTCTTGTCAACATCCCATTTGGATTGGTGGTGTTGCTCATCATTCACTACAACTTCCCACACCAGCCCAAAGAAAAGCAACACCACACGATAGACTACCCCGGTGCCGTGCTTTTGTCTCTTGGATTGCTTTCTCTCCTATTTTCGGCTGTTAGCGTCGGGGAGCGACATCGTTGGCATTCGCCACAGGTTCTTTTTCTGCTCCTGTTGTCATTTCTCTTGCTTGCCGCATTTGTTCGGATTGAACTGCGCGCCAAGGCACCGATTTTTCCTTTGGAACTATTCTCGAATCGGGCTTTCAACGTTTCCATCGCCGTGATCTTTTTAAACGGGATGTGCATGTTTGGTGTGATTTCCTATATCCCTATCTTTGCTCAAATTACATTGACCAGGTCTGCTAGCGATTCTGGATTGATACTCATCCCTTTGATACTCGCATTGACCTTAAGCAGCGTCATCAGTGGGCAGATTGTCAGCCGGACGGGAAAATATAAAATCGTTCTCATTATAGGTAGTCTAATGACTGCTATAGGCATGTATCTTTTAGCTGGGATGGGGAGCGAAACGACATCGCTGCAATTACTTCAAAGCATGGTTTTGATGGGAGCCGGATTTGGCACGGGCATGCCGATCTTTATTGTTGTGACGCAAAGTTCGTTTCCGCATAGCAAACTGGGAGTCGTCACTTCATCGACGCAGCTTTTTCGCAGCATTGGCAGCACGCTCGGCATTGCTTTTTTGGGTACATTGATGACGGCCAAATTATCAAGTGCGATGGCGACGATAGACCCTTCCAAATTTGGGTTACACGACATTGATGTCGCGCATTTTCAAAAGTACTTTACGCCTGCTTTTCAACAACATGGAGCGCCACTGCTAAAGTTGCTTAGAGATGATTTTACGCTCTCTGTGTCTTATGTTTTCTCTGTGTGCGCGGTGCTTTCCGTTGTCTCATTGTTGTTGGTTTTCTTTTTGCCGGAAATTCCGTTGCGTAGGAGAAACGAGGTGTCGATGCCATTTTTAAACAAGCCAATTACCGGGTTATCCGACCAATCGTAAAGCAAATCCCACACTGATTCTCCCCGCAGCAGACACAAATCCGCCTTAGCCCCCACGCGAATTTGCCCAATGTCGCTCCGACCAAGCGCTTTCGCAGCATTTGCTGTTACTCCAAGCAGCGCCTCCTCACAAGTTAGTCCACAACGCGTCACAGCAAGGCGTGCAGCGAGATGAATATCATTGCACATCGCTGACCCTGGATTAAAATCCGTCGCCACAGCGACATCCACACCGGCACCGATAAGCGCCCTACCTGGCACTGGCTGCAGATTCAAATATTCTTGCGCAATCGGCAATATTTCAGCCACGACGCTGGCATCTGCCAATCGCTTCATATCCTCGGGGGATACAAACTCGAGATGGCTTGCGCCTTGTGCCCCAATCTCTGCAGCTAGTTTCGCTCCGCCAAAATGGCTCAGTTGCTCCGCGTGCACACGTGTCAGGAGGCCAACCTGCTTCGCCGCTTGCAATATCCGTCGACCATCCTCAACCGTGAAAGCACCGCGCTCCACAAATACATCGCACATCGTTGCAATGCCTTGCTCGGCAATCCGGGGAAGCATGTCGTTGACAACATGATCTACATATTGTTCGCGCTGCCCCTCATATTCTGGGGGGATCGCATGCGCGCCAAGAAAGGTGCAGAGGATTTCAATAGGTTGTAGCTTTTGCAAAGCTCCGAGTACCTCGAGTGTCTTGAGCTCGTCGTTGAGGGATAGCCCATATCCGGTTTTCGCTTCGATGGTTGTCACGCCTTTTTTCAGCATCGCTTCTAGTCGAGGCAAGGCCAGATCGATGAGCTCTTGCTTCGAGGCTGCGCGCACTGCGCGCATCGTGCTCCGAATGCCGCCACCGTTTTGCATAATCTCTTGGTAGGTTGCGCCACGCGATCGCATTGCGAATTCTTCAGCGCGGGAGCCGGCGAATACCAGGTGGGTGTGGCAGTCGATTAGGCCGGGGAGCATGGTCGCTCCGTTTGCATCGAGGGAAAATCCCCCTTTATCCCCCTTTTTTAAAGGGGGAAATTGTTGCCCGATGAAGGTGATCTTATTGTCATCCCAACCAACAACAGCGTTGTCGATTGCCCCGAGTGGATTGCCCGGAGTGCTTACCATGGTGTAGAGCGTCTTGATGTTATGAATCAGCTTCATGATGGATTCCATGTGAGCCCAGGAATTTTGACCCTTTGCTCTTTGGCGCAGGTGATTGCCTCATCATAACCAGCATCGGCATGGCGCATCACTCCCAGTGCCGGATCGCCAATCAACACACGTTCAATGCGTGCAGCAGCCTCATCGGTCCCATCTGCCACAAGCACCTGCCCTGCGTGCATACTATAACCCATACCTACGCCCCCACCCTGATGAAAGCTCACCCACGACGCACCATTCACAGCGTTGGCAAGTGCATTCAAAATAGGCCAATCGGCGACGGCATCGGAACCATCCTTCATGGCCTCTGTCTCTCGATTTGGACTGGCTACCGAACCACAATCAAGATGATCGCGCCCAATCACAATCGGAGCTTTGACTTTGCCCTCCTTCACCAGCCGATTAAACGCAAGCCCAGCCAAATGGCGCTCTCCGAGCCCAAGCCAACAAATTCTTGCTGGCAACCCTTGGAAAGCGATCTTCTTCTCCGCCATATCCAGCCACTTCAGCAAACTCTTGTTATGGGGAAATAACTCACGAATCGCATCATCAGTCACTTGAATATCCTGCGGATCTCCAGACAGTGCCACCCAACGAAAGGGCCCAAGGCCCTGACAAAAGAGCGGACGAATATAAGCTGGCACAAACCCCGGATAATCAAAAGCCCGTTCACAGCCGCCAGCTTTAGCCTCAGCCCGCAGATTATTGCCATAATCAAACACTGGCACACCCATATCCAACCATCCCAGCATGGCGTTCACCTGCTCAGCCATGCTGCGACGTGCGAGAACGACATAACGCGCGGGATCCTCCGCGCGCTTTTTGTCCACCTCGCCCGTTGCGACCCCGGTAGGCACATACCCATACATGGGATCATGTGCGGACGTCTGATCGGTGACAAGATCAGGCCGAAACCCCCGTTCCAATAGCTGCCTATGAATAATCGCTGCGTTGCCCAGGAGCCCTACACTGAGCGCTTTCCTTTCCTTGCGAGCCTGCTCGCATAGCTGCACAGCCTCATGCACATCGTTTGTCATAGAATCGAGATAGCGCGTGTCAAGACGTCGTTGCAGCCGGTTTTCATCTACTTCCACCGCCAGGCAAATTCCACCGCACATCACCACTGCAAGCGGCTGTGCACCGCCCATGCCACCTAGACCTGCAGTGAGAACCACCTTGCCAGCCAGGTCACCATCCGTGCCAAAATGGGTGCGGGCGGCCTGGGCAAAAGTCTCGTAGGTACCCTGCAAAATCCCCTGCGTGCCAATGTAGATCCATGATCCAGCCGTCATTTGGCCGTACATCATAAGGCCTTTTTGCTCAAGCGCATCAAAATGCTCCCAAGTGGCCCACCGCCCGACCAGGTTCGAATTGGCCAGGATCACCCGTGGAGCGTCGCGATGCGTTTTTATGACGCCAACTGGCTTGCCAGATTGAATCAACAGAGTCTCATCATTTTCGAGCGCTCGCAGGGATGCAACGATCGCATCATAAGCCTCCCAGTTACGTGCAGCCCGGCCGCGGCCACCATAAACAATCAGATCTTCCGGCTTTTCAGCAACCTCTTTGTCCAAGTTATTCATCAGCATGCGCAACGCGGCTTCTTGAATCCAGCCCTTGCAGCTAAGTTTTGTGCCGCGTGGGGCGCTGACGAAATGGGGGGGGGTCGTCATCGTGGCTCCTCCATATTTTTGCGATCAGTGTATTCATTCCACAAATACGCTTGAAAAATATACGGCATTCGTGCAGTATCGAAAAAACTTAGGCTTAACAATTTTTGTTGTTTTCAAAAGTCTCAGGTGCTATGTGACCGAGACTTGGCACAATAATAATGTTTTTGCCATAACTAAACTTTTGAGGTTTTTCCATGCAACGTCTCGTACTTGGTTTAAGTCTTACCGCTCTTCTCTTCGCCTTCTCTGCTTGCAAATGCAGCAAAGACGCAGAGGCTCCTGCTGAAGGCGCTCCTGAAGGTGCACCTGCAGAAGTGGCTCCTGCCGCTCCAGCAGCACCAGAGGCTCCTGCTGCAGCTCCTGCACCAGAAGCTCCAGCAGCTCCTGCTGCACCAGCTCCGGCTCCAGCTAACTAAGCTGGCGAGAGTCGCTTAAGTAAAGCGCGAAAACGCGCCTGTTTTGCATCTTTTTTTGAGCAAAATGGCGCGTTTTTTGTTGTTCAAGCCGAGGTTAATCAGGCTGGGTATGCGACCGGTTGCTCTTCTAGGTGAGACGGCTGCCGCTTTGCATGATCGATAGGCGGCAATCGAGCTTTAAGGCCCTCTGCAACGCTCAAACGGATTGCAGTGAGATCTTGCTGAACAAAGCTCTGCCCCAGTCTGCGCAGCAGAAATTTCTGAAAGAGGCTGTCAACAATCGCTTCAATCTCATCCAGCGCAGACATTCGGATGAGGACGCTTTCTTCGTCCGTCAGTTTTTTCTTCTTCGGCCCCTGGCTAGGCTCATCAAACCCGGCCAAATCCATCTTGCTTTCCTGCTCAGCAAATAAATAACGCGTCTTTACTTGGCTAAGTGATCCATCGGTGCCATTCACAGTAAGACAGTGGATGTGCTCACCCACAACAACGTCAAGCGCCATAGACTCCACATGGGCACCCGCACGAATGGCCTGCAGCACTTCGCCACTGTCGTCAAGCATCGGACTTAAAATCGCCACACGCATATCCGGATTGGCCAGTGGCTTGAGCAAGATACTCTTGCCCACAGTGATCCGCGCCTCGGGCTTTCCAGCTTTGATCTCGCCGCCTTCCTGATCGATGTAAAAATAGAGCCAAGTCAAAAACTCGGGTCCTAAAAAGGTCAAATCACCCATATGCTTCTGCCTCGACGCGTTGCTTCAACGCGAAAATCTCGTGCGGCCTTAAACCTTCTAACATACCTTTCTCTCGGAGAGAGAGCTCGGCGGATATTGCCAGATCAGCGAATGTTTTTTCCCGAAGCTGCATCGAGAATGTCTGCTCAAAGAGTTTGGTGAAACGCTCCACCACGCCTTTGCCGCGAGAAAAAAAGCGCAGTTCTGCACGGGAGTGATCCCACAATACATCCACTACTTTGCTTCTTGGCAAAATCTTCCGACGCAGCTCGGCACGTACAGCAAGCTCGGCTTTGTGTCGAATCTCACCATGCGGCTCAGCGCCTGTTTTCTCTCGATATTGATCGAGGCGCTGCGCGACCAAATCGCGCAACATGGGCTTTGGATAGGACATCACGTCTTCTCGAAAGGCAAACACCATGCGTTCACCAAAGAGAAAATGCGCGTTAGTGATGGGCTCATCGTCAGCAAAAGGCTTCTGCGCTGGCACCCAGCCTGCGCTATCGATATCCTCGGCCTCTGGATGAAGCGGAATGAACCTGCGCATTTCCATAGTGGATTCATATTGCTCGACGTAGTTGGATGGCACAGTGCCAATAACGGCAAAGCGCAAATAACTCATTGATCCGTGTAAAACGCCCATCTTTTCTCTCAGGTTTGTAACTGCTTCAGCTGTGTGTGGAACTGTTGCGCCAGACTCACAATGGGGATCTGCTCCGGACAGGCGCGTTCGCAGGCCTGGCAACCTTGGCATGCGGTGTTGGCAACGAAGGCTAAACTGTCGGCGACGTCTGGCAAAATGGGGCCACCGCGCATGCCGCTGATCACCAAGCGCATGGGGCCGAGAAAAATCCCCCTTGGTCCCCCTTTTTCAAAGGGGGAAATTTCTGGGCAGGCGGCGTCGCACATGCCACAGGTGGTGCAGCGGCCGGGCTCGTGTGCGATCGCGCGGAGCTCAGGGGAGTAGGAAGGCAGGCCATCGGGAAGATAGTTTTCTAAAAACTTCTGATAGCCAAAACGACTCCGCCAGGGCCAAAACATCAGCGCATAATGCAGCGCACCAAGAAAACCAAGACGTAGCTTGGCATACAACCATTTCCAGTTTGCGTTTTTCATATCTGTTTGGTTAACAACTTTTCTTGAAAATTCTGCCCATCAAACGACAACATCATGGGCCGATCTTCAACAGATGTCATCAAATGCACCGGCCGCGTCCAGATTGCGTGCACATTCTTGAGCGTCGCGCGACCAAATTGCACGTCCAGATCCACACCTTCATGCAAGTGCTTGAGCACAAGCTCCGCGCGATTTTCGTAGTTGCCATCGACAACATGAATTACCGGCTGCCCTAAATTGGTAAAAGAAGAGAGGAGCTTCTTTTTGACTTTGGCAAATTCACGCGACTCAATCACGTACTCTTGGCGCTTCTTATCGTAAGCATAAGCAAAAAAACCATGCTGCTTGCAAAAATCAATGGTAAAAAACTCGTCGAGAAAAGTCACATCGGTGTAGATTTTACGCACTTGAAAAATCTTCTCTCGACCAAGTCCAAGCTGCTTATCCCATAAGCGCTTTTCCGCCATATTGCTGCAATCATCCCACTCGGGGCCAAACTGGCCTTTGTTCCAACGTGATTCGATGTCCCGATAGAGCTCCACGCCAAGCTTGTATGGGTTCAGCTGGCCGGGTGCCATTTGTAGAACACCCGAGTGGCGATCGGCAAAATCAATAAGCTCCGACGACTCCATCACTTTTTCCGTCATGAGCTTGGAATGCCAATAGGTGGCCCAGCCTTCGTTCATGATTTTGGTCATCGCTTGTGGAGCAAAATAATAGGCTTCTTCTCGCAGCATTTCGAGAACATCTCGCTGCCAACGCGTCAGCGGCGCATTCTGTAGCAAAAACAAGAGTACATCTTGCATCGGCTCTTTGGGAAATCGCTTGGCTTCTTTAGCTTTCTTTTGCTGCTTGCGCTTTTGCTCATCCAAAAACTCTTCTGGATTCACATAGCGTTCCATATATTCTTTATCAGATGGCAAACGCACAACTTCGAAGCCATCACCGATCATCTCGTCGTCTTTTTCTTTTTCATCTCGCTGTCTGGCGATAAATGGCGCCTGGCAATCGATGAGGTTCTCGATGGATAGAACTTTGTCTATAAATTCTTCGACTTTGTCGACGCCATACCAATCCATATAGCGCCTAATACGCGCTGCATGGTTGGCCATTTCATCGATCATCTTTCGATTGGTATGCTGAAAGGCATAGTTATTCTTAAAGAAATCGTTATGTCCGGTCACATGGCACATGACGATTTTTTGATCGACGAATGAGTTGCTCTCGAGCAAATAAGCAAAGCAGGGATCGTTATTGATCACCAACTCGTAAATTTTACTCACGCCATATTCATGGCCTTTGGACAAACGCTCGTATTCCATGCCCCACTTCCAGTGCGGATAGCGCACGGGAAAACCGGTATAGGAGGCCACCATATTAATTTCGTCGAAATCGAGCACTTCGTATGAAGTCCTGAAAATACCAAGCCCATACCCTTGGGCAACTTCTTCAACACGTTGCTGCAATTCGACAAGTTCTACCGGAAGCGCCTTTGGCATTACCTTCCTCCCGCCAGAAAGTCTTTGATGGACTGATAGATGGCATCTTTGTCTTTGATCTCCGACAGCGCGACGGCGGTGTGCCCCTGCAAGTGCTCGCGCAAGTCCTTGATAAACTGACCCGAGCCATAAGGGGATTCTACCTGGCCATAACTAAACTGATTGACGTGAGGCAAAATGCGATCGCGGAGCACGCCGATGCACAGGCGCGTGTCATCCACTGACCAATTGTCGCCGTCGGAGAAGTGAAAGGGGTAGATATTCCAGTCTTGCGGTGGGTAGTCTTTCTCGATGATCTCAGCACACAAGCGATAGGCAGAACTGATCATCGTCCCACCGGACTCACGGGTGTGAAAGAAAGTATCCCGATCGACTTCTTTGGCCATCGCATCGTGAATGACGTAGCGTGACTCAATGCCGTCGTAGTGCCGCCTGAGCCAGGCATCGATCCAGAAGCTCTCGATGCGCACAATTTCCTTCTGCTCTTCGCCCATGCTGCCAGAAACGTCCATCATATAAACAATCACAGCATTGGACTCTGGCTTCTCGATGGTTCTAAAACTTCGGTAGCGAAAATCATCGCGGATCGGAACGATGCAAGGATTCTTCGGATCGTAAGTCCCCGTCATGATTTGCCGTCGGAGCGCATTGCGAAATGTGTGTTTAAAGTGACGAAGCGCCTCTGGGCCCACTTGGTGCACGCCAGAATAGCGAATCCGCTCAGCCTTTACACTATGCTTGCCTTTGGCCTCAATGCGTGGAAGCTCCAACTCTTCGCCGAGCATGTCCGCCAATTCCTCGAGTGAAACATCAACCTCGAGACTATGATCACCCGCATCGCTGCCCGCCTTCCCCGCCGCGGCCTCGCCGGGCTGCGGATCGCCCACACCATCGCCCACTTTGCCCTGCCCTTGTCCAACTCCGCCTTGGCTTTGCCCGCCAAAACGAAAGCGCGGTAACTCCACGCTGGGCACGGGAATGGTCAGCTTCTCATTGCCCTGCCGCGATATAAACTCACCTTTTTTGATATACTCTTTCAGGTTTTGCTTAATACGGCCGCGAATGATTTCCTTAAACCGGTTGTGATCATTATGGACTCTCAGGCTCATCGGCCACCCTCACCCCAGTGACCTAGTCACGTTTGACATCACCGCGGGCAAAAATGCTGGCCACAAAGTTGAGCACGTCGGTCGCGCTTTCCTCGTTGTAACCGTAGTTTTTAATAAGACGCTGCTTCACAATGTCGATCTTCTCCTGCGTCTCACGATCCACCACATTGGACACCATGGTGGTGAGCTTAATGGTATCTTTTTGATCTTCGAAAAGCTTAAGCTCCAACGCCTTGTGTAGCCGTTCATTGGTACGGTAGTCGAACTTCTTACCCTCAACAGCCAGCGCGCCAATATAATTCATGATCTCCCGACGGAAATCATCTTTACGGCTCTCTGGGATATCAATCTTTTCTTCAATCGACCGCATCAGGCGCTCATCAGGTTCTTCATCCTGTCCGGTATATTTGTTTTTGACCCGTTCTTTTTGCGTATAAGCCTTCACGTTATCGATGTAGTTGCTGCACAACTTAGCGATGGCATCTTCATCTGCAGAGATCGCGCGCTGCACTTCGTTCTTCACCACATCTTCATATTCTTGCCGCACCACTTGCAGCAGCTCGAGATAACGCTTTTTCTGCTCGTCGCTGGTGATCAGAGAATGGGTCTTCAACCCCGCCTCAAGCTCGTTGAGCACCATAAACGGATTGATGCTTGTCTCGCTCAAATCGCTCACCAATGCATTAGAGATCTTATCTTGCACATAACGCGGCGAGATACCTTCCATGCCTTCGCGCGTAGCCTGCTTACGCAGTTCCTTCACGCTGTCTTCGGTAAAGCCTGCCAAGCTCTTGCCATCATAAAGCTTAAGCTTTTGCAAAATGCTTAGATTGTAACCCTTGGGTGCTTCCATGCGTGACAGCACCGCCCACATCGCTGCCATGTCCACAGTGTGGGGGGCGATATGCTTACCGCGGATCTTCTTGTTGTTGTAATCGCGCTCGTAGATTTTCTTTTCTTCGGACCACCGTGTGATGTACGGGATATCGATTTTCACGGTCCGATCGCGCAGCGCTTCCATGTACTCGTTAGCGACGAGCTTTTTGTATTCGGCCTCATTTGTGTGCCCAATAATCACTTCATCGATGTCGGTTTGAGCAAACTTCTTCGGCTTAATCTTGTGTTCTTGCGTTGCGCCAAGTAGGTCATAAAGAAACGCGACATCTAGCTTCAGAATTTCGATGAACTCGATAATGCCTCGGTTAGCGATGCAAAACTCGCCATCAAAATTAAACGCGCGCGGATCGGAATCGGATCCGAACTCTGCGATGCGTCGGTAGTTGATATCGCCGGTAAGCTCAGTCGAATCTTGGTTCTTTTCATCTTTGGGTTGAAACGTCCCAATACCCACACGATCCTTCTCACTCAGCAGCAGCCGTTTGACTTGCACATGGGAGAGCACTTTGATCAAATCACCCTTGTAGTGCTCCATGAGCAGCCGGAAAATATAGCGGCTAGCCGGATTGAGATCGCCCTTAATGCGAACAGGATGGTGATCACCGCCGATACCCAGCTTGGCGAATACTTCATGACGCATCTCTGCCGGAATGAGCTTGAGCGGCTCTTCATGCATCGGATCTGGCATAACGCTTTGCCCACCAGAAACGCGGTGCAGCTCTTTGGGGATGCGCCATTCAAACGTAAACAACTTGCCTTCGTCGGTGCGCGAGTAACGCTCGAGGCCTTTTTTCATGAGCCGCGCAATGGTGGACTTTGCCGACCCCACTGGCCCGTGGAGTAAAATCACGCGCTTTTCCGTGCCATACCCCATAGCTGCAGACTTCACGACGTTCACGAGCCGCATGAGAGCGACGTCGAGGCCAAACACAGCATCTTTGCCGTTATCGATGCCATCGTCAAAAAATGGGTAATGCACGAGTCGCTTTTTGGAATCGATATACTCTTCGCGCCCGTAGGAGATCATCATGTCGTAGAGGCGTTGAAACGCCGTGCGGGTGACACGTGGTTCTTCGCGGATGATGCGTAGATACTCTTCGAAAGAGCCCTCCCAGTGTAGGCTCTCATATTCGGATTGGTTTTGCAGCGTGGCAACAGTACCAAGCAAAGACTCTGGATAGCTCACACTCGGCTCCTTGGCGGAAAATGATTAAACAATGCGTTGTCTAGTCACTTTAATCCAAGGTTCGGGAAAAATGCAAAGCGGCGAGGCAAAAGAAATCAAGCGGCGAGCTTTGTTACATCGAGATTCATGGGGGTGGGTTTGCCATTTGGCAAGATCTCGAGCTCAGCATAGAGCTTTGCCAACTCAACTGGCTTCATCCCAAGGCTAAACAGAATGAAAAGCCGGATGTCTTTTTCCAGTTTGCCATAGTTCCAGAGACCACCACAATTAAAAATCCCTCTTCTTGCTCCGAGCGCAAAAAGAGGGATTGTACGATGGCGAACGAGCCCAATCGCGTTAAGCGGCTGAGCGTTGTTCTACCTTGACGACCTTGTCACCCTCGACCGTCACGATGGTTGAGTTTCCCATAGAATTGGTCCAAGTTGCCTCGATCTGAGTAACACGTTGCCCGTCACGTTCAACAGTAACTTCTTTTATGCCGTTTTTGGGTGGGTTACCTCCCATAAAGTCCACCAGCGTATCTACATCCCAGCCCACTTCTGGTGCAGCATTCACATGCTGATAAAGCTTATAGGATCCGTACACCGCACCCAAGATCGCAGCATATGGCGCGACGGACGTAATTACCCCACCGGTAATGTAAGTGTCAGCCAAGGCCAATAACTCTCCAAAACCCACCACCTTATCTACAGCACCCACAATCCCACTCGCTACGCCATGAACCAAGCTACCTATACCAAAGATTCCCAAAGGCACAGTTGTCAATTGTTCTGCAAACTTAAACTGCTCGCTATATTGCGGCAATGCAAAGGCACCAACTTGCGTCGCTACGTGCACCCCACCTAAAATATCAATTACCGATGGAACTGGCGGCCACTGACGCCCCCAAGCGCTCGTAACAGCGCTCCATCCCATTCCCCGAACCGAGTTTGCACTCTGTATATTAGCCGCCCACTTTAGCGCTCGAAACGGACTTTGGGCTTCTGCAACGTTGCCAGAAGTAGATTGCTGATCAGAATCTGTTTTTTGCTTATCAGCTGCCTTAGCTGCCGCCACAGACGCTTCAACCATCCCTTCTGGAGCCTGAACATAAGTCGTGCCACACTTCGAGCCCGAAAGCACCACCACCGACAAACTCAACATCAACGGAACCGAAGCCAGCTTAATCATATTTTTCATATAATAAACTCCATACAAAATCAGAACAAAAAACGATTTCTTAGTTATATAGAAATTTTCACCCTTGTAAAGACCTTTTCGCATACCCCCCAGCCAAATACCCTGTCAACACAGAAACCCCCAATGCTGTCGCATCCTTAGCGGGCTCAAAGCCCCCCAAAACCGCCCCGGCTGCAAATAAATTGAGCGCAAATAGCTCCTTATATGCATTATATGGCCGCAACTGCTCATCATAAACTAACCCAGCGGAAAATAAAGGCTGTGCTTCAGCAGGCCCACCAGCAGTGAGATCTCCCACAAATGCTTCTGTAACAACCCGATCTTTCTCCCATATTGGCAAACCAAACACCTGCTCACGCAGCTGTCCAGTATGATTGGAGATCCCCCCACCTAAATACTTTCCTGTAGCCAGCACAACGGTTTTAGGTATATAAAAAATACCGCCGGCTTTCACACCTACGATTTTATGCGCCTCCAGCTCAAAAGACTCTACCTTGGCGCTACAAGTCTCAATGCCCAACGCTTTTAACCCAGCCTGCAAAGCGCTGGCCAAGCGCAGCCCGGGGACAGAGTGCGGCGTTGCTAAAAGCTCGCGCACGATGCAACCAGTTTCCTGCTCAAGTATGCCAATGACACCCATCGCGTTTTGCCTCGACAAAAAGGCTGGTAGGAGCAAATGCGTCGGGCTCCTCCCACAAGCGGTTATGGCTTCGCTCAAACTCTTTGCAAACGATTGCACAACGAGGGGATCATCGAGTGCCGCTGAAGCCTCTAGCGGCGATCGCCAAAGAGAGCCAGGTGATGGCGCAAAATCCACTTCCAGGGGCATCACATGAAAAGGCGCTTCCTCACCGGGAGCGAGAGAAAATCGCAGCATCTGTGCAACCGACTTCGCCGAAAAACCAAGGAGACCGCTTACACCGACAACGCCCACGACGGCGTCACTCCAAAGCTCGCCTAAGTCTAGCAGCGCCGATTTTTGCACCATGGCACATCGCTTTACCGTACCAAATTGTGTGGCCAAAAGATGATTGTGACCATCTTCACGCATGCACAGCGACACACCTTTCGCTACGTCCTGCAATAAGCTAAGCGCTGCGCGCATATGCACTCGCCCAGCTTCGCCCACACGCGCATAAGGATGCCATGGATTTTCCCGCGCAATATCCTGCATCGCATTCGCCCAAGGCTCAGCTGCCAATGAGTCAGCGACGTCAATAGCACCAGATGACAACGCACTTGCGCCTCCAGCTGGCGCAAGAACCACCACCTTCGAACCAAGTGCTGATGCGCGTGCCGCGGCAACAGCTCCTGCAACACCACCGCCAATCACCAAAACATCGACAGGAATTGTTTCGTGCATTTATTTCACCACAAAAATCCGCGCCTCGGGCAACCAGCGCAGCTTGTTTTGATTCTGTTGCCAAAAACGCCTGAATGATGCCATTTCCGCCGAGAAGGGCAAATCTAATTTCACGTGCGCTGACAAATGCTCATAGGCATCTTTTCGCACTTGCACCATCTGGCCAGGATCCATCATATCGATGAGTACCGGAATCCCTCGCTTATCACCAAGTTCTAGCAGCGCTTCGGCCATCTCGACTTTTAAGTAGGGATCTTTTTCTTTTTGCACGGCTTTTGCCAAGGGTTCAGCGCTCTCTGGCAAATTGAGATGTCGCACCGCGCGTAGTGCTTCTTCTCGCACATCGTCGCTTTCGTCGATAAGCAGCTCATATAACATGGGCAGACCCGATGCTCTGCCCTGGCTGCCTATCAGGCGCGCAACTTGCTGGCGAACTTCGGACTCTGGGTCATGGGCAAGTCGCTTCACCAAATCGTCGTATTCTCGATGGCCATCGACTTGCGTGAGAGCAACCAAGCGCTCGTTTTTGTTCGTGCTCTGCAAGAGCTCTTTAAGCGTATGCGGTTCTTCCTTGCGGCGAAAAGCCCAGGTGGCGCTTAGAAACAAGCACAAGGCTACCAAGCCTGCTAACACTTTTCCGAGCTGTAATAAGGGCGATTTGGCGAGCCAAATAAATCTCACTAGCGCCACAAGAACCAGTGCCAGAGCGAAGCTCACCACAATGGTTGGGCCCGATGGCAAGTCACCGGCGTAAGATATGGCGACGCCCAAGAAGCTTACTAGCGCACCGACGATCCAGCCGACAATCAATCGGCCGGTTAAGCTCTGCGCAAGTAGCATGGCGATGACCGCCGGAATCACTAAATAGGAAAATACGAGTAACACGCCGGCAATCGCGACAGAACTGGTCACGATGAAACCGAACGTGAGGTAGAATAGAAAATCCCACCATCGTACCGACAAGCCTTGCTGTTCGGCAAGTTCAGGGTTGAGAGATAGTTGCAAAAACTTGTGACGAAATAGGTAGTGAAACAGGCCGACCAATGCGTAAAGAATGGCCGTCGCAATCAGCACATCGCCCTGCACCCACAGGATGCTGCCGGCCAAAAGATCGCGTACTTCGTCTGCGCCGTGGGCGAGATTGGCGCTGGCTAGTATCGTCGCTGATAGCGCGCCAGCGTATGTGATGCCAATAATCGCTTCGTGAGGGATGCGCTCGTGGCGCATGCGCGTGAGGGAAAAAACAGCGGCACCGAGAATGGCGAACGCTAGAGAGAAGCCTTTGATTGCCCAGGCGTCATCGTGCATCTCGTAGCCGAGAAGAACGCCGTAGACGGCGCCGAACGCCGCGATTTGTGCGAGCGCTAAGTCGACAAAGATGACTTTGCGCGCGAGCACATGGATGCCGAGATAGACATGGATGCCTGCCAACAACAGACAAGCCAGGAACGGATATGTCATGGCGGCGATGAAATCTGACATCATGGCAGGCTACTTAGTCCCATTTAACTGGTCGAGCAAATAGTCTATCAAGCTAAAGTAGTCACCAGCCACCTTCACATACCCAACATCAATAGGCACCTGAATGACACGCGCACCCGTCTTGCCGGCAATATAATCCGCCGCCGACCGGTCATAATACGAGTCCACTACCAAGGTCTTCACATTGTCTTGCTTCACCAGCGCAATCACTTCATCGCGATACTTCAGCGACGGCGAAATCCCCGGCTTTTCTTCAATCTCAGTCGGCACTGTGAAACCAAATCGGTCCGCAAAATAACTCCACGACTTATGATAGGTGACGATTTTTTGCCCACGCAATGGTGCTGCTTTCTTGAACCAACCACCGAGCTTGCTTTCAAGCTTCTTGTCTTTCAAATATCTGAAAAGATTGCCCGCCTCACACTCCCTCGTCAGCTTTTCACCGCCTACCTCGCGCACCAGCTGCTCACCAAAAAGCGCCTCATCAATACGTTTTTGAAAAGACTGCAGATTGAGATTGTAAGTATCTCTGTGCGTCGGATCGACCAACGAAAAGCCCCTGGCAATATTCGCCGCAATTTTTTTTACCCGAATGGGATCAAGCCAAATATGCGGATTCCCATCAGGGTGCACATCGCCAAACTCACGAGATAGCACTTTCGGCACGTCCACCACCGCTATGCCGGCAGAAGCAACAATACGCCCAGGCTGGCCATTGCGCACTTTTAAGTTACCCGATTCATCTACAACCTTTTGCGCCCACAGCTCGAGGTTCAACCCGATCTCTATCAGTACGTCGGCCTTGCGCGTTTTTTTCCAAAGGTCAGGCCCCGGTTGAATAAAATGCGGATCTTGACCAGGTCTGCCAAGGCTCTTTACCTCGACGTCAGCTCCGCCAATCGCTTTTGCAATACTCTGCAAAATCGGCAGCGTCGTGACTACTTGAAGCGGCTTTGAAGCCCATAATGGAATCGCAAAAATAACAAGCAAAGCGAAGAATCGTATCACAAACACGTACTCCCTTATCGATTGACCCAGTAGGGTTCCACTGGATGAGAGCCGAAAACAAAATTGAGTTCAAACATCACTTGATTCTCACCTGCGCTCGCAACAACCCTGTCAACGAGGCGCTCATAACCAAAGCGGAAGCGCAAGAACTCCGTGGTGTAGTAGGTGAAAAACATCCCAACACCATGCTTATAATGCGTTCTGTCGATCAGATTTTGTCCATAGGTATAGCGCAGGCCAAGATACGCATTTTGATTGAACTGATATTGCGACCATGCAAAAAATCCAAAGGGTAAGTTACCCGAAATTTGGTCTGGAACATTGGCGAGAAATGCTTCTCCGCCAAAAAGGAATGATCGCCACTCTCCACGGTCAAAGGGTTTCCATTTATAGTTGAAATCACCACCATAGACTTGCACAGGCTTCACAGGCTTATTGTTTTGCGGTTCGACATAAGCCGACGCACCAAGCTCGAGGTCATGCCCGTCGGACAAATTGAAAAACCACCCGAGGTGCCCGAGAAATCCCGGCCAAGTGTGGTCTTCAATGGGACTCAATGCAATGCCACCACCACCGACAACCTCGATCGTCGCTGTCAATGCGTTATCATCACCTGGTGTCGGAATCAAAAACTGTGCAGAAACGCCATTACGGGCGAGTCCATGATCGCCAAAGAACGCTGTCATGATGAATGGCAATGTGGGTTGCGGTAAGTCGTGCAAGTGAATCTTATTGAAGCGGCCAAAACTTGTGAGAAAGCGGCCAGCTTTGAGTTTCAATCCAAGGGGCGCAGCATTGATAACTGGTAGCTGCCGCAAGGTCACATAGCCTTCCTCCACTTCCGCGCTAAATATACCAGGCTGCTCTTGTTCCAAAGACAAAATCAACACTGCATCTGCCCATGGGTCTACGCTCGCGCGAAAGTCCAGTTCGACTTCACGCAACCACAGCGAGTTGGGGCAGGCAGCGCCGTGGTGATGGCCTTCGTGTCCTTCGGCACCGTGATCGTGCTCAACCTCGTCGTCCGCACCGCCAAGACATCCGAAGAGATTGCCAAAAACGGTGATGCCCGGGTTAAACGTACTTGCACGCTCCTGCCTGGTATTCACTTGCTCCTTGAGCTGATCTATTTGCGCTTGCAATGAGTCGATTTGGTCGGCATGCAAAGATATCGATATTATTATTAATAAAGGCGGGAATAATTTCATCCGGAGGGTTTATCAGCTCGACATAACTTTGCAACTTGGTTGCTTCTGGGGCTGCAGGTGTCCTAGCATTTGGAAACCTAGTCTAGCCATCCGGAGGCATCCATGGTTTCCAAAATCGTCCCGATTCTTGCGTTGTTGATGCTGGTGGGATGCAGCCCTTCTACGTCAACCTCCACTAGTTCGCCAAGCACAACTGGCACAGCCACTTCTGTTACAACGCCGACGCCAACACCAACACCCACACTATCAGGCTCCCTAGATATGGTCACGGACCATTCCCTGGATGCTTTTTACAGTATGGACCTCTACGTCGGCGGCGAAACATTTCCCGACGTTCTTATTGATACAGCCAGCTCAAACCTCATTCTATTTGGCAACAGCACCGTGTGCCCAACATGCTCACAAAACACATTTCCAGACTTCACCCCTACCACCTATACCCCATCCAGCCAACCTCTCGACAATGGCCAAACCTTCACCATCAAATACGGAATTGGCCAGGGCACGGTGGCGCTATATCAAGACAATGTTGGCCTTTTGGCAAATGGACCAACAGTGAGCTATCCCATTGGTGTATTTGTGAGCGGCACACAAGTGCAGAATATTCTCGGCCTTGGCTATGCCGCGAATGTTGCCACCGTACAAGGGACACAGCCACCGTTGCCCTTTTTTGAGACATATGCCCAACAAACTGGTTTGCAAACCTTGTTCAGCATCAATCTATGTCCGGACGGCCAAAATGGCAGCTTCATGACGTTTGACACGATCGATAGCGCGGTACCCACAAGCTCCATTAACTACACCACTATTTTGCAGGACAGTTTGCTGCAACAACCAACTTACGACTATTATAATGTCTCCGCGCAAACGTTGTCGGCAGTATCAGCCAGTGGCCAGGTTACCTCGTTAGCAAGCTTTCCTACCCAACAATCAGATTTCTATTTAACCGTGGTCGATAGCGGAACTTCCTTACTCTATTTGACACAAAGTATGGTCAATGCCATTGCGACATATTATCAAGGCAAACCAGCCACATCGCAAATCCCGACCAGTTTTTGGAACTTGAACCCCAAAAAAGCCGAGACGATCACCCCCGCTCAATTTAGTACACTGGATAACCTGCAGATTACATTCCCCAGCCCAAATGGAGGAACATTTACTGTCACCCTAACTCCAGACACATATATTATAAACGCCAACACAGCAGCTGCTCCGGAATACGTATCGGGAATGACCGTGGCTGCCGCGCCAACCAATACCATGCCCGGAATCGTTTTGCTTGGCCAACCCTTCCTGCAAAACGTCTATGCGGTGTTTAATCAAACTACCCAACAACTCGGATTTGCGCCCAATCAAGCGCTCTGCAACTCTAGCAGTACTGTATCCGCCCAATCAGAAATGCGCGCACCTCTAATGGGTCGCCACCCACTTCATAAGCGGACCCACATTTCCAGTTAAGAAGTGTGTCATCTGATTGAGCTCCTCCGACGCAAGATTCGCTCCCTCGAGGACGTTACGTCTAGCCCTAAACGTAGCGTCCATCGCGGTGCGCAATTCACGCAGCTGGCTGCACGCATCACCCGCGCGTGCTTCTGCCCATACCTGGCTCGCGCGCATCAAGCAGTGGCATCCACCACACGCTCCCATAGCAAGGCGCGTACGCCCGCGAACATCGACTAGCTTGCGCACCAACTCCTGTGACGCGACGTGATTCAACTCAGCCTTTGTCACCGGCTCACACAAACAAATCTCTTCCTGCGCACGCGGGTCTTGCTCAACCTCATGCAAGATCTGTTCCGTGCGGCTGCCATGACGATATGCCATGCGCGATACTGCCAACCTTGACACTTGCAAAGCAGATGCTGCCTTCGCAACGTCGAAGGGACGATCCCCGCCCGGCAATGGTTGCAAATGGGTTTGACAGGGCGCGTGATTTCCAAGCCGCTTCGCCACCATGTCGCTGACTTCTTCGGAGAGTTGCCGATAAGCAGCAAGCTTGCCCCCGGTTACTGAGAGCAACCCCGAAGCACCATCGGCAGCGTGATCGATCACAGCATGCTCTCGGCTCAACGCATCTTCGTTCTTGCCCCAAGCATAGATTGTCGGGCGCACACCCACGTAGGTATTGTTCTTCCGATAGCGATCGATGCTTGGAAACACCCGACGTGCGGCTTGCATAATATATTTCACTTCGTCTTCGACAACCGGCGGCTCATCCATGTCGCCGTAAAAATCGTCATCGGTGGTGCCGATGGTGGTGCCCATCTCATGCGGCAAGAAAAACATTTGCCGGCCATCAACGCCATACATGATGACGCCATAGTTTGTGACCCGATGGCTTAACACAAGATGAACGCCCTTCCCCTGCCGCAGCTTATACGGAACACCCATCCGAGCAGCAATCTGTGGCCCCCAACCACCGGTCGCGTTGATCACCAACGGCGCACGATGCTCTTCGTGGGCATGGCGAATGCGATCGAAAAAGCGAACACCACAAATCGCATTGGCGTGGTCCCGGATAAAATCGGTAAACATCGCGTAGGTACGGACGTCTGCACCATGACTATGGGCGTCGACGGCGTTCTCGACCACCAGCCGATAAGCATCGATGCCCCACTCATCGAGCGTCACCGCCCCAATGATATCGGGTGACAAA
>Ga0207042_1031_pt1 | contig 35329 bp, 33 predicted proteins | sample Alteio_BWMinCont_70_FD_153310 | JGI IMG/M metagenome (GOLD analysis project Ga0207042, IMG submission 153310) | Enriched cells from forest soil in Barre Woods Harvard Forest LTER site, Petersham, Massachusetts, United States -... | ecosystem: Environmental > Terrestrial > Soil > Temperate forest >... | reverse complement strand
TAAAGAAACGCTTGTCGAATACGGTTTTCGTCTACCCTCTGCATTAGATAATAGACCGCTGCGTTTTGATGAATTTGAAACACGCGAACCGCAAGCCATTCATGTTTCTGCAACACCGGGGCCTTATGATTTTGAACATGCGGGACAGATTGTCGAACAAGTCGTGCGTCCCACGGGATTGTTAGATCCAGAAATAGAAGTGCGTCCCGCCAAGACACAAGTTGATGATGTGCTGTCAGAAATTAATGTACGCGCAGCCGCAAATGAGCGTGTGTTAATCACAACTCTCACCAAACGCATGGCAGAAGATCTCACAGAATATTTAGAAGAACATAATGTACGCGTACGCTATTTACATTCGGATATTGATACAGTTGAGCGTGTCGAAATTATCCGCGATTTACGTCTCGGAAAATTTGATGCGTTAGTGGGAATTAATTTATTGCGCGAAGGTTTAGATATGCCTGAAGTGTCTCTCGTTGCAATTTTAGATGCAGACAAAGAAGGTTTTCTGCGTTCTGAAACGTCATTGATTCAAACCATTGGCCGTGTTGCACGTCATGTCCGCGGAAAAGCGATTCTCTATGCTGATCGCATTACGAATTCTATGCAGCGTGCAATAGATGAAACCGATCGTCGTCGCAAAAAACAACAAATCCACAATGAAGAGCAGGGGATCACACCGCGCGGCGTACAAAAAGCAGTAAAAGATATTATGGAAGGTGCATATTCAGCAAACTCTGTGCGTGGACGTTTATACTCCAAGGGCGTAGATAAAGATGAAGCTGAATACCTCGCATTACCGCCAGAAAAGCTTGCAGCCAAAATTACTCAGCTAGAAAAACAAATGTATGAACATGCGCATAATCTTGAATTTGAAGATGCTGCGCGAATGCGTGATCTAATAGAGCGTTTGAGACGTGACACAATTGAGCGGTAACAAATTCACAAATTTTATCCGCGGCTGGTATAATTATTAATAACTATTCAGAACATGGTTGGGTTTTATTATGGCAAGCAATAGACAAATCCTATCTAGAGGGGCGCTAGCTTTAAAAGCGTTTCTATTGCCCTATACTGAATCTCTCATTTTGACTGATTCTGAGCTCACCAAGAATATTTTACAATTAGAGAAATATGTACGTGATCGTTATCAGAAAGAATTGGCTGATTTGTTAGGACCAAGCTTGGACAGCTTAAAAGAATTATGGGAAGGAAGTACGAAGCGCAAAGAATTATTGCAAACGTTACTCGATCTGATGAAAGCTAATGCTGTTGATGTGAAAGAAATCGATAAAAAAATAAATGCAATCATTGCAAGTGATGCCTCATTTTATATTCCTTCTCGTCGTGTTAAAAAAGTCAAAGAAGAAATGCAACAACGCGGATTTCTCCCTGAGAAAGACGCGGGTGGTATTTCTAAACATTTATTAGATGAAGATGATATAGATGAAGTATTAGCTGACTTTCGCAATGCGCCAATGCATGATGAAAAGTCAGTATATTTCGTGAAAAATATGATTAATCCTTTTCATCGTCCCGCAGATTTAGAAAATCAATTTGTTGAAGCTGCGGCATTAATACCGCCAAAAGAAAAAGTGACTTTGTTATATCCGTTGCATAATAATGGTGGTCACTACGTTTTTTTAAAAGTAGTTTTCGATAAAGAAAATATCAATGTTAACGTAAAGGATTCTCTTGCTACCCCTACCGTAGATAAGCTTTCTCAGCACTCGACACAAAAAGTTCATGATGAGGTAATGCGCATTATTCAAAAGGTTGCGACTGCTCGACATCTTATGCAGGAAGTGCATTCTGATGGCGTTGTTTTTACTGGCGAGCAGTTGGATTCGGTAACATGTTCTTATCGTGTGATTAAAGAAATTGTTGATACTATGCCTTCATCGCCATCTTCATTGGCAGCCATTAAGACGGCTTCCAACTTAGGTGATATTAAATTGGCTGTGGTGAGAAATCTTGTAGGTAAGGGCGTACCTATTGCACTTGATTCAAATGAAATGGCGTACAGACAAGATTTAAGTTCTGCTAAATTCGCAGAATTAAAAGCGTATCAGCAAGCTGTTGCGACACAGGCAGCATTTCAAGCATCACTTTCTCCGAAGCCTTTACCTTCTCCATCGCCATTAATTATAAAAGAAGAAAAAGTCGTTTCTGCTGCAATGGCGTTATTGCAGTTATACAAAAATATGTGGAAGCAATGTAGTAGTAATTTTATTTTGCGTAGTGCCATGATTGAAAAAATAAAAAATGACATGCAGCATATTGCAGGTCTCAGCTTGAATAATGCAGAAATTCAAAAAGACATTAGTGATCTCGCCGCGGTAGTAGAACAGAAAAAAATACTGGTATTTGGGACGCAACGAATGCAGTTTTTTAAAGTACCAGAGAATAAGACAGCAGAAGGTATGGCATCCGAAGGTTTAAGCCAATGGATGCCACCTATAGCGAAAGAAACATTACCAGATAGCTATTTTTTAAAAGATAACCAGTTTGCGGGTGAAAAGAGAGTGCGATTAAGTGCGCTCGCGTTATCAGATTCAAAGAAGGTTGGGTTAGGTGATGTAAAATGGGCGGAATATAGCGAGCCAAAAAATGATAATCTAGTTTTGCGAGTTAACAAATTACCAGAAGATTTATCAAAATTAAGTGTAGAAAGTATTTTTAATGCATCGAGAAAAATTTCTTTGGGTGCTGGTGTTACGATTAAGATTGCGAAGTTTTCACGCGACGAAGTAGAGAATCTTTTTGCGGATTCATTAGAGCTTCGTGAAAATATACTTGAGCAGATCTTAAAAAATAAAATGAAACGATCAGATGGCGCAGTCTTAAGTACGGCAGAGATAGAAAGTGCAGCAACAAATCTTTGTAAGCTTTATCGCGACAAAATTGCAGAGTGCAGCGATGCGGTTAATTTAATGGCAAAGACAATGGTCGAGAATTTTCAGAATAATCCAGACCGTCATCCCGATCGCACATTGTGTCTTAAAAAAGCGTGGAGTCCAGAGATAGTCAAAGCGATTGCGCGTCATTGTCGTGAGCGTGATATTGCGTTTGCCAATAAGACGGGATATTTTGCCAACATAGATTTAACAAAAATACCAAACGTAGAGTTAGGTGTGTCAAAAAGCGACGTTTATCAAAAGTTAGATCAACAAACAGAGGCGCATCGCACGATATTGCAAATTCCGCGCCTAAGATAATATTTTTTAAGAGAGTATCTTGAAGTCTGGAGTGTGTGATGTTATCTTTACTGCCTTCGTGAAATCTCGTAGTTTTCGAGTCAATTCATAGGCACGTAGCTCAGTGGTAGAGCACCACCTTGACATGGTGGTGGTCGGTGGTTCGATCCCACTCGTGCCTACCAGAAAAAATCTTTGAAATTCATTTGGTTACACATCCCTCGAGTATGCCAGACCATCACTTTTTTTGTATTAGTGTACCAATAGTGTACCAGAGCATGAGATTTTACTATTTATGTTTTTGGTTTTATTATATTTATTTTTAATAAATGAATCCTACTCTTTCCATGCTGGAGAAATCTATGCTCAAAATAAACTATAACGGCTTAATCGCTGACATGCGTGAAGAAGATTTGGAAGCAGGTATTGCTTATCTTTCCCAATGTGGGCGAGGTGAGCGTAGGCAGATTCTTCGCAGTGCGGAAGAAGCACTGGATCGGGTATTGCGACTCCCATCTGATGAACGTAATGCATTTTCCGAACAACAATTGCAGCACATTGCTAATGATATCGGGATCTGGTTTGTTGGCGAGGTGTTGGCGGGTCGTGCTGAGCAGTACGGCACGGCTGTTCAATGAATAATTTTTCTCTTTAGCTAATTATACAGCAACTAGTACTCTTATTACTTTGTTTTTCTTCATTGTATTTTTCCCGAATAAGCTTCTTATTTTTCCCTGTGCCGAAAACACGGAAGCTGTAAGTGGTTCCCTGAAGAAAAGATTGAATAGTGGCGTCACCATAACGAAGTTCTTTAAGAGCCATTGCATATTCATTGCCAATATCAGATTCTGTAGAAGTTTGATGTTTAGCAGAAATTTGTAGCAATTGTGCTTGGAAATCTTTTGCTAGGTTTTCTTTTGTTTTTCCAATGAACTTAAGATATTTCTCCAGCAATGGATTATTTGTAACTTGCTTATAATATGCGGATGCTTTAATCGGGTCAGGTGTGATAAAAGAAAGTAAATTTTCTGCTGCCAAAAAAGTTTTTCTTCCCTATTAGGTTCAAGTGAAGTAACATTTTCAGCATCTGATAAAAAACGTGTTAAACAGATTAGATCAAAGTATTTCATGTGATTGGATTTGGCAAAAAGTCGGTAGTTAATCAAAAGCGGCATATAAATAATCCTAACTGTTATTGTTGATTTTAACTTTATTATTCCAATATGAAAAGTTATCTCTTCCGTATATTTTATTGGTTACCGCACAATTTTGAGATTAGCAATTTTGTTTCATCAAGTAGCAATCCGCATTCAGGTAATCCAGTAACTAAATTCCCTAGTGTGGCTTGCCAGTGTTGATGAGCTTCTTTTGTTAATTCAGGAGTGAAAAAATCATCGATAGTCTGATATGAGACATCACGGTGCAGGCATTTCTTATCAAGCATTTCGATTAGCCTGGTTTGGTTCACAGCAGAGCTATAATTCTTTAAAACAGACCATAAATCATAATAATCCCGTGCTCTCGGTCTATTCCAGCCGCGAGTGATAAGTTTTTTGTGTGTTTGAAGTAGTGCTCGCAATTTTTCTGCAATAATTTCTTCAATGTGATAACACGTAACCGTACAATCTAGTGTCTCATCATACCCGTGCAAGATAGGTTTATATTCTGGTGCTAAAATAACAGGTTCGTCATGTGTGATTTCAATTTTAATTGTGCAAAGCGCTGATCTGTGCCAGGGAAATTTTACATTAATATTGAATGCTTCCTGGCCGGTTAGATGTGGGTCGCGTTCTGGATAACGTTTTAACTGAATTTCAAAAGGACCGTAATTGGATAAAAGTTCACTTGATATAACAATAGCAGCCTGTAATGCGTTTTCTAATGCTTGGTTTTTCGGCGCATTTAATGTTGAAAAATCTAAATCAACTGAAAAGCGATAATCTCCAAAGAATATCTTTTTTAGTGCGGTACCACCTTTAAATATGAGCGAATGAGTAAGTTGCTGTTGCTTTGCAATCCCAGCTAAGATGTAGCTTAATGCATAGTCTTTTTCAACAATATCAGGTCGAGATTTTTTAAGAGTGCACTCATCTTGAATTTTTATACGTAATGGTTTCATTTGTTCTTCACTTTGATTAAATTATTTTGAATCATCCAGCGTTTATCGCATGGTCCTGTTGCGGGTAGCGAAGGATCAAGACGACAGTAATAGTGAATTGGAAAATTTAGGAGCGGTTCAGTTTGTTTAGTTGAAACACCGAAGTATTCCAGCGCCCATCCTAATCGTTTAGCAATAGATTTTTTATCGTATTGAATGGCATAATCAACTAGTTTTTCAATATTGATAGTTGCTAGTGAATTTTCTAATATTCCGAATGCTTCACCAATACCGCCAAACATTTTAGGATAAATAAATACATCAAGCAGAGTGCGCTCTTTATCAGTAATCTGAACTTGAAAGTGTTCGTCTAACCATATTTTCTCAATCCCAAAAAAGTGCTTTTGTTGGATATTGACATATTCATAGCGAGTCCCGTCGATCTCCCATAGATGTTTCATATTTGATCGCTGCGATTGTTTTTCCCGCATAGAGGGTGTAACGACTTTGTTAGTCGTTGATGCTGTGATGATCCGCGGTATTTGTTCAGTTAGTCCATGATGTTGTAAAGCAGTCCAGTGACTAATGGCGGATGGTTGAATCAAGTAAGCCGATATAGCAAAGGGGTGAGTATTTGTGTGCTCTGGCAGTAACCCAATGCTGACATACAATCCGCGACGCAATCTGAGAACCCGTCCATGCTTTGCTAGGTTGGATACTATCTTCCTGAGTTGATTATGAGGTATGTGTTCTAGAAGTGCTGCTGCCGCAACGTCTTGCATGTTAAATATGCGTTTGCCGCGCAAAAAAAGTTCACGCAATAAGCGCATACCTTGGCTTTCGACTGGTTTTTGAGATTCCATAAAGGCCCGGTAATAAATTTGATTTTATACTACAATAATACCCTAAATCGGGTATTTTTGCAGTATATTTCATAATGCAACTGGGAGTGAATAATGCATTGTAAATAAGCGGGTGTACCAGTAGTGTACCAGCGTATAGTGTGAAATGATGGATTAAGGTGGTTTTTTGTATACTTTTGCTATAGCAAAACAACGCAAGTACTTGATTAATAATATGCTGTATACAAGACCTTAACTTTGACATGGTGGTGGTCGGTGGTTCGATCCCACTCGTGCCTACCAAAAAATCGTTATAATTCATTTGGTTGTACCTCTAGATAGAAATTTATTCTCGAAAAAGTCACTATCTGGCAACACATCAGCGAAAATACCCTTGATTACAGGTATTTCGCTGAGTTTCATAAAGAATCCAGCGAAATTTGATACAAATGTTTAACTTTCGCTAAGTTTAGTTGTATAGCCAGCGAAAACATCTATGGATTAATTATTTGAGACGTAATAGTGCTTAATTTTATATCTTTTATTGTGTGACTATTAAAAAATCTCCCTTGGGTTTTCTAATTAATTTTATTCCAGATGCAGAAAGATAAGCTGAATAATTAATTTCACCAGGGCTTGCAATTATTTTTTTGTAGAATTCCGTCCAATCATCATTTGTTGTATCTGCTAAAGTGCTTGATTTAGATATATAAGAAAACTATCGAGATGCTCTAATCCATCTGACCATTGGCCAGCAAAAGGTGGAAAGAGAAAAAAATCAACATAGGAGTTAGTTTCAATAGGAGGAAATATTTTTTCGGCTGTAGCTTGCACTTGCTTAATTCTTTCTACAAATGATGGAATATATTTTTTATCAATGTCACCAGCGATTGCGACATAATATATATTTTTTCTATCCTGAAAAGAAGTTAGAAAAAATTTTCCCAGCATAACAGGATGATCGATTAACAAATCATAATTAGGTAAGACAAAACTATTTTGTCCCGGTTTACCGGCCGCTGAAAGTATATTCCAACCTGTAGGGTAATTTATTGTGAGATTAACGGGTAATGCCTTTCCGTCTTTGACATACATATAAAGACTGATGCCATTTATGAATGCAAAATTGCTTGTTAATATGGAATAAGGGCTATTGCTTATACTGCCAACAACTTGGTAATGAACTTGGATAGCGGAATTTTTTCTGGGTAAATTCGCCAGGTTTGTGTATTGACGCGATCACTTTTTAACAGTTTATTATTCAGTGATGCAGCGACAAAATTCTTAACATTTTTTGAATAGTCATTCAGTGGATATTCACCCGGCTGCCAATTTGGCATCATTAAATCGATTTTTTTTGATTTGATATCACTGATCATGATTTCGATATCAAAAGGTTTTTGAGGTGAGTCAGGCACGGTAAATTTATATGAGATTTGGTATGCGAAACTACTTTTACATGCAAGCAAAGAAATAAAAAACAGCAAAATAATTAAAACTATGTTTTTTAACCTGGTGCTAAATTCCATCTGCATAAATTCCCAAAGGTATTTTATTTTTACCAAATGATTAGGTAGCTGAGCAGTGCATAGTTATTAAGATAGTGTACCAGTCGCTAGCATTTAGACAAGTTAGTAATTAGATTTCTTAATCAACATATGATTAAACCACTCAGCAAAACTTTCATCTTCCAAGGCATATGTTCCTCTGCCAGATTGCCACAATAATCCACGCTCGCGTAAACTTTTGATAGCTGTTTGCACTGTTGCTGTTGAAATATCTTGTTGTCCAGTCAGTTGACTATAGGCCTGCATAGATTCCTCCGAAAAGGGTAACCATGGCTGACCTTTTTTTATTAAAATTTGCAGAATTACTTTTTGCAGAAGGCTTAGTGAATTGAAGTCATTTTCATATTCTTCCCAGACGCGGTTTTGCCAAGTAAGCGCATCTTTTTCTAATAATTCTGCGAAGTTACTTGCATCGCCATTGAGAGCAATCTTACCGGCAATCTGGCGCAAAATTTCTGGGCGATGCCCAACGAGTTTGAATGCTTGGTACATGCTCGTTTCAGAGAATTGATTGTTTGATGCTAAACTTTGGTTTACCCAGTGTGTGAAAGCATTCGTGTAATCTTTATTTAGTAAAGGGAAAGATGTTACATCAGAGCCAAAGAAAGGGTGGTTTTTTTTCAAAACTAAATGCGCTAGCTTGTCTCGATTAGAGCCTGTAAAGACAAGCATCAAAGGCGTTCTTTCGTCTTGACTATTCAGTTGATCGCGCGCCGATTTAATGGCAAACATGGCGTTCAAGGCTTTTTCATTGATTAAGGCTTGTTGCGCTTCATCAATGATTAGGAGGATAGGTTCATTAACTACTTCATAGAGAATGCGCAATGCGTCTGTTAATGTAATATTTTCTGGTAAGCCAGGATTAGAGAAGTTGATAACAAAGGCGCCCATAACATTAATTTTATCGAGCTTAACTTTTTTGGCAATTTTAGTAAATTTACCATCTAGTTCGACAATTTTATTTTTGATGGCTTCGGCAATGATGTCAGCTGGGTTGGTGTTCATATTCACCCAAAGGTCAATATAGATGGTAGTCCAACCCCTTTTTTTTGCTTCTGGAATAAGCTCATTTAACAAAAATGTGCTTTTCCCCACTCGGCGTGGTGCTGCCAAAAAAAGTCCAGATGTGGCATTAGCTATGCCGCTTCCTGCCAAGCTGTCGCAATAAGCAATTGCTAAGGCGGGGCGTTTAAAAGTGAAGTTCATTTCAGTCTCATCAGTTATGTATTATTATTAAGTTAAACATAATTTATGTACGTTAACATAATTAGACATAAATTAAAAACCCTTGTGTATTCATATTTTGTTTTAGTGCACCAGCATGTACCGGCTAGCATACAATTTTTCTGTCTATGTTTTTGGTTTTATTATATTTATTCTTGAGAAGGTCGCTATTTGGCTTTGTTGGCGGGAACCCATTTTAAGTGTGATGCGATTGAAAAAGAGGCACTGAATGAACGGATTCCCGCTTTCGTAAGAATCAATATTGCCGATTTTGTTAATTTATAACCGAATTAACCGCGCAAACCATAAAATAATTTTCTCTAGCCAAGTTAAAGTCTGCAGACTTTTCTTATTTATTATTTGCGAATTCTCACAGTAATTTTGGAATTGATTCTCTAGGAATGTTTTAGCTTCGGGCGTTTGAATTTTTAAATCAACTTCTAAGTCGCGCTTAAAGCTTCGATTATTTAAATTGCTAGAACCTACGCAAAACCAATCGTCTATTATTAATATTTTTGAATGTAGTATGCCATCAGAATATTTCATTACTGTAATATTAGCTTCAAATAAAATAGCAAAACAAGATCTTGTTAACAATTCAATGCCAATGACGTCCGTATCACCGGGCAATACAATGCGAACATCAACGCCTCTTTTTGCTGCTTGAGCGAGTTTAAATAAAAAAAAGGGGTTAGGAAAAAAATATGCATTGGCAATCCATATGCGATTTTTGCTTTGCTTCACTCTTTGTAATAAAGCCTTGTAAATAATACGTCGCTGTCGCCCAGAAAAATTTAATCTGAAAACTGGATCTATTTCTATTCGGGTGAAAAGATGTCGTATTTTTGTTTTAAAAGGATTGCTTTTCCATGCTTTATTAAAAGCATATTGAATCTCATGCAAACACATACCCGTTAATCTTACGGTGATGTCATGCCAAGAGGTTTTTTTCTTGTGAAGATAAAAACCATCAGAAATATTTGCGCTACCGATATAGGCAATAACACTATCGATTACACATGTTTTTCGATGATTCCGCGAATTTATAGAGGTCAGTAAATGTATCAATTTTTTGAAAAAAGGTCTCTGTAATTTCCAGTGAGAACGTAGCCAAAATAAAGGGTGGAAAACTTTTGTTTTTATTCCTGCAGCTTCTATTTTGTTACTCATTGCATTTTTCCAATTGCGGGTACCAACACCGTCTACAAGCAAGCGAATTTTTACGCCTCTCTTTGCCGCATTAACTAGCGCATTCGCAACTGCATTGCCTACTTCATCGGCAGAAAAAATGTAGGTTTCCATATCTATCGTTTTTTTTGCAGTATCAATGTCCGCAATTAAATTCTTAAAGTAATCTTGATCTACTAAAATTAATTCAGAAATTTTTTTCATTACTTATCCATGTTTAAATAAGTTAAGAGTGACAGTCAAGCCAAGATGATCAGACAAAAAACGCCTGGATTGTTGTATCAAGCGTTCGGCGCTTATAATTTCAAATCCTCTGCAATAAAATCGATCTAATTTAAAGACGGGCGCCCAGGCAGGAAATGTTCTGGCATATGCGCCATGTATATTTAAAAACGCTTCTTGCAAACCTAGCCCGTCGATAAGAGGCATCGTTGCACGACTTGTCCAATCATTAAAATCACCCGCTAAAATAATAGGGTCTTGTTCTGATATTTTGGAGGTTATGTAGCTCACAATTTTTTCTAACTGCTTATCTCTGCCTTTTTTAAATAATCCTAAATGCACGCAGAGAAAATGTACGCGTAATTCGTCATTGATCATTGCAATAGAATGCAAGAGACCTCTGCGATCAAAATGATGTGTCGATAAATCAAAATTTTCTGAAAACAGAATAGGAAATTTGCTTAAAATGGCATTGCCATAATGGCCTTTTACGTGAGCAACGTTTTGTCCATAGCTGTAGTGGGGCCAGGTATCAAGCACCAAGTGTTCTGCTTGTCGGCCAAGAATTTCTTGAAAAAAAATCAAATCGGGGCCAAGCTCGCGAATGCAAGCATCTAGCTCTTTAAAAGTAGGCTTTAGTTTATGCCAGCCGATACCTTTATGAATATTCAAATTTAAAGTTTTAATATTCATATTTATCCAGAAAAATTTTAATCTTTAAGTTAATGCTATCATTACTTACAATGGCGAACATCCTACGTAATTACCCCCGTTTTGTGCGTAGTTTCGCGCTATCATTGAATAGATTTTTGCCAGCAAAAACGTGTTATACTTCATCTCTTTTATTATTGTTAGAATAGGATTTAAATCATGAAGAGCTCGCCAGCGTGTCCTAAATGTGAATCGGAATATGCTTATAAAGATGGCATGTTTTTCATTTGTCCGGAATGCGCGTATGAGTGGGCAAGTAAGGCGGAAGAAAAAATAACTGAAAGCACCGCAATCATTAAAGATGCAAATGGCAATATATTGCAAGATGGTGATAGCGTCACCGTCATAAAAGATTTAAAAGTAAAAGGCTCTTCATTGGTTGTGAAAGTAGGAACGAAAGTTAAAAATATTCGACTCGTGGAAGGTGACCATGATATTGATTGTAAAATTGAAGGCATTGGTGCAATGAAATTGAAATCTCAGTTTGTTAAAAAAACATGATTGCCTATTTTAAAGAGCATGGTTTTTTTCTTATCCGCTGCGCATAGGCTGAGTTATATTCAGTTTATTCGTCAAATGATTCGTTCATCGCCTGTCGTGATAGTATTTTCGATTTTTTTGATCTGTTTAGAATATTGCGCACCGCTTGCTTTTTCAAAATGTTGTGGTGGGATTTTTGATATTAAGCGGTGGGAATCTTTTGTTTTTTTTGATACCTATACATGGGTACTTTTTCTCGCGGCACCTATTATTATAACGAAATTAATTTTTCGAGAAAAATTAAAAGATGTTGGTTTGATGTTTCCAGAAAACAAAAAAAGCACCTTAGTTTGGATGGCGATTTCACTTTTATTTTTGTTGCCGTGGATGTACTTCCTTTCAATTCAGAAGTTAGCTCACATATATTATTCTTCTGATGGCTTAAGCTTAGCTAAGTTTATTTTTATCCAATGTACTGTTCTTCCCATATATTATTTTGCGGAAGAATTTTTCTTTCGCGGGTTTTTATTTCTAGGATTGTGGCGACGCGTGGGTTGGCATAGCTTTTGGATAACGGATGTTATTTTTGCCCTTGCTCATATCGGAAAGCCAGGATTTGAAATATTATTGGCAATTCCTGCCAGTATTATTTTGAGTGCGCTTGCACTTAAAACCAGATCGATTTACCCGCCAGTTTTGGTACATACAACCATGGGGATGTTTTTAAATATTTCAGTAAGATTTTTTTAAGGTAGACTTTTTTATCTTTTATCGAGGTTGATGTGAATGTTGTTGTTCACTAGATGAAGGTAGGCTATGACGATACCGTATAGTGTTTGCCAGAAAATGTAATCTTTCGCGATCGGCATGCAAGTTTATTTGGTTGTTTTCTGCTACTGCTCTTATGTAATGAATGTTATGGGGAGGATGGGCAATGATATCCAGAAATTCCTGACTGACTCTCTCAAGACGCTGGTTTACACTCAAGTTTTCAGATGCCCATGGCATTAGCTTATTTGTGTTAAGGTGGGGTGCAATCGTGCGAATGATTTTGATAACGAGTAGATTTTTGGTTTCTGCTCCATCGTACCGTGTTAATTGACAGTAGATATCGTATAAAGCAGATAATTTTTTTTGTTTAGCTTGTACTAAATCGCGACGGTGTTGTTTAAAGAAATATTCATGGCTAAATAGGGTTACTGCCAGAAAAAAACTAAAAATCACTTTGTCTTTGTTCGGAGTGTCTAAAAGTGATTTTGATAACAGAAGACCTAGCCATACAACAAAAAAAATTTTAAAAGGGATGGTTGTGTCATTACTAGATAAGCTTCTAGTGACATCTTTAAAATCCTCGATTAATGCATCGATATTTATTGTTATGCCACGGGAAGATTGAGGTGCTAGTCTTGCAGTGACTAGTGCATGCGAAAGTTGATTGTTGGCAGATGATGCGGCGATAGAATTTCTTGCAATGATTCTAGCAGCAGCAAGAGATAAGCTAATATCATTAAGAATAACACCAAGTGATTTTTTTAAGGTGCTGTTTTCCGAGTTTTCGATTGTTTTCAATGCGGCTTCTGTGTGCAGAAGAAATGTCTGGTCATTGTGTTTGGCGGCGCTAAAAATACTTTCACAAACAGATGCACGGCTATTTTTAGTTTTTATGCGATTGCGCCAACCAAGACAATTGTTTTCGGCATAATTAATCACGAAACATAAGATAGCTTTTTTGGGCATCGTAATGGTCGTGTCTTCATCAAGCCACTTCTTAAATGAAGCTAGTGTTTTTTGACGCTCGGCATTCTTGTATTTGGTTGCGAATTTCACTTCGGCTGGGAATGGCATGCTATTTTCCTGAAAATTTAACGGGCTAAAGTACACATAAATTCGTAAGGTCACAATAGTGGGATACTCCCGGCGCCATAATCCCCTTGATTTTTTTCTTGTTTTATCCCAACTAAAGAAATAGAATCCCAACTTTTTACATAAAGAGAAGTGGAAATGCCTGTCATTACTCTGCCAGATGGAAGTCAGCGAGAATTCGATCATCCCGTTACTATTGCTGAAGTTGCTGCCAATATTGGTGCAGGACTTGCAAAAGCCGCAATTGCCGGTAGGGTGAATGATAAGCTTGTCGATACCTCGTTTGAAATACACGAAGACGCTTCTATTTCGATTGTTACCGAAAAAGATCCTGCCGCACTTGAAGTCATTCGACACTCGACCGCACATTTATTGGCACAAGCGGTGAAAACATTATTTCCTGCAGCACAAGTGACAATTGGTCCTGTGATTGAAAATGGATTTTATTATGACTTTGCTTTCGACCGTCCATTCACGCCCGAAGATTTAATTCAGATCGAAGAAAAAATGCATGCGCTTGCCAAACAAGAGTTGGTTGTCACACGCAAAGTGATGGAGCGTGATGAGGCAATTCAATTTTTTCGCGGTATTGGTGAAGAGTACAAAGCTAAAATTATCGAATCTATCCCAGCGGGTGAAGCATTAAGCGCTTATCAGCAAGGGGATTTTGTTGACCTTTGTCGTGGCCCGCATGTTCCCAATATAGGCAAGCTGAAAGTTTTTAAATTAATGAAAGTGGCTGGTGCGTATTGGCGTGGCGATTCCAAAAATGAAATGTTGCAGCGTATTTACGGTACTGCCTGGACCGATAAAAAGTCATTAGATGAATATTTAACAAATCTAGAAGAAGCTGAAAAACGCGATCATCGCAAAATTGCTAAAAATCTTGATTTATTCCATATCCAAGAAGAAGCGCCGGGCATGATTTTCTGGCATCCGAATGGCTTAATTATTTATCAACAAATTAAACAATATATCAGTCAGTTAATTAATGATAACGGCTACCAAGAAGTGGCTACCCCGCAATTAGTAGACTTAGAATTATGGAAGAAGTCTGGCCATTGGGGCATGTTTAACGAAGAAATGTTTACGGTAGATGCTGACGAGAATCGTCAATATGCTATTAAGCCGATGAACTGTCCTTGTCATGTTGAAGTTTTTAAGCAAGGTTTGCGTAGTTATCGTGACTTACCCTTACGTTTTGCTGAGTTTGGCTTACTGCACCGAAATGAACCCTCTGGGGCCATGCATGGATTAATGCGGGTGCGTCAATTAGTACAAGATGATGCTCACATTTTTTGTACAGAAGATCAGTTGCTTAGTGAAGCCTCACATTTTATTAAGCTTCTACTGCAGTGCTACCAAGACTTTGGTTTTAATGATATTACCGTTCGCCTAGCAACCCGTCCAGCCAAGCGTTTAGGCGATGATGCGCTATGGGATAGAGCAGAAAAAGCCTTAGCAGAAGCTTTAACCAATGCAGGTTTGGCTTTTGATGAACGCCCAGGCGAGGGTGCATTTTACGGTCCGAAGATTGAATTTCATTTAAAAGACTGTCTAAACCGTATGTGGCAATGCGGAACATTGCAGCTAGATTACTCAATGCCATCACGATTAGGGGCCTATTATATTGCAGAAGATAGCAGTAAAAAGGTGCCAGTTATGTTGCATCGTGCTATCTTAGGCTCCCTTGAGAGATTCATTGGGGTGTTGCTCGAACATTATGCTGGCAAACTTCCCGTTTGGTTGGCGCCAACACAGGCCGTAATCATGAATATTACGGACCGTCAGGCCCCATATGCGGAAGAAATTGCAAATATATTCAAAAAACATGGCATTAGAGTAAAATCGGACTTGAGAAATGAGAAGATCGGCTTTAAAATCCGCGAACACACCTTACAGTATATCCCGTACCTCTTGGTAGTGGGTGATCGTGAGGTTGACACGCGTGCCATTTCAGTGCGAACTCAGCAAGGCCAAGATCTCGGCAATATGCCAATTGAGCAGTGCATAGATTTGATTAAAGACGAAATTGCACGGCGAAGCCGAACAGTTTTAGGAGGAAAAGCAGATTAGCGCAGAAAAGAAACCTCGGGTTAATGAAGAAATTACTGTGTTTGAGGTCCGATTAATTGATGCCGATGGCAATCAATTAGGTGTGGTGCCTACACGTCAAGCGAGACAAATCAGTGAAGAAGCTGGTTTAGATTTAGTGGAATTATCGCCTGATGCAAAGCCCCCTGTATGCCGTGTGATGGATTTCGGTAAATATCGCTTCCAACAAAGCAAGCGCAAAGCCGCTGCTAAAAAGAAGCAAAAACAGGTTCACATCAAGGAAGTCAAAATTCGTCCCGCGACAGAGGAAGGAGATTACCAGGTTAAGCTGCGTAATATCATCCGCTTCTTAAGTGAAGGGGATAAAGCAAAAGTTACCCTACGTTTTAGAGGGCGCGAAATGGCGCATCCTGAGCTGGGAATGCAACTGCTTGAAAGAATCCTGGTCGACTTAGTAGAACATGGTGTTGTTGAGCAACGCCCCAAATTCGAAGGCCGCCAGATGGTGATGGTAGTCGGGCCTAAAAAACAAAAGTAACGCTGATTAGCGTACCGAATTAAATGAAAGTAAAGTGGAGTGTTAGAAATGCCTAAGTTAAAGAGTAACCGTGGTGCAGCGAAACGCTTTAGAGCCACTGCAAATGGCTATAAGCATCGTGGTACTGCTCGTAACCATATTTTGACAAAAAAATCGACAAAGCGTAAACGTCAATTGCGTGGTGTTATTGGTGTAGATAAAGTGGATTGTCCAGCAATTGATAGAATGCTGCCCTACGCATAATTAGAAGTAAGTTAGAGATAAGAGTGAGGAGATAAGAGATGGCAAGAGTTAAAAGAGGTGTAACAGCACGCGCCCGTCACAAAAAAGTGATGGATAAGGCGAAAGGTTATTATGGCGCGCGTAGCCGCGTTTTCCGCGTTGCTAACCAAGCTGTTATTAAAGCAGCACAATATGCTTACCGCGATCGTCGTCAAAAGAAACGCGATTTCAGAGCGCTTTGGATTGTTCGTATCAATGCAGCTGCACGCGAATGTGGTTTGTCTTATAGCGCATTTATGAATGGCTTAAATAAGCTGTCTATTAGCGTTGATCGTAAAGTGTTAGCTGATATTGCCGTTCATGATAGAACAGCGTTTGCAGCAATAGCCGCGCAAGCAAAGGAACAATTGGCTGCGTAGTTAATTAAGTTGCATAAAGTAAAATAAAAAATAGGGGCTTTGACCCCTATTTTTTTTAGTTAAAAATAGACGTTAGGCTCTGTCCCTAAAGTTAAGATTTAAATAAATTCTGTCATCCCGCGCATGCTTTTAGCGCGGGACCCAGCGACTTTTTTATAGTTTCTAGCATACTTTAGCTATATATAAGGCGCTGGGTTCCGCGCTAAAAGCATGCGCGGAATGACAGTGGTGGAATTTGAACTTTAGGGGCAGAGCCTAAATATATAAAATTATTTATCTTTGGAAAATAATTCATGAAAGAGTTAGATGAGTTATTACAGCAAGCCGAATCCGGTATTCAAAAAGCCGCTGATTTAAAAAGTCTAGATAACTATCGAGTGATGTATTTAGGCAAGAAAGGCCAGCTAACAGAATACTTAAAAAATCTGGGTCAGCTACCCGCGGAAGAGCGTCCGCTCGCCGGTCAAAAAATTAATGTGATCAAACAAAAAGTCCAAGAATTAATTGAAGAACGTACGACACTATTACAAGAAGCTCATGTTGCCAATCAGCTATCTGCTGAATCAGTCGATATTACGTTGCCAGGTCGAGGCCAAGAAGTCGGTAGTATTCATCCCGTTACCAAAACCCGTGAACGTTTAGAAGCTCTCTTCAAACAAATGGGATTTACCGCAGTAGATGGTCCCGAAATTGAAGATGATTATCATAATTTCGCAGCACTCAATATTCCTGAATTACATCCAGCGCGCGCCATGCAAGATACGTTTTATTTTGGCGATGGTATGTTGTTGCGAACACATATGTCACCCGTACAAATTCGCGTGATGGAGCAAACAAAGCCGCCAGTACGTATTATTGCAATGGGGCGTGTTTATCGCCGTGACTTTGATTTAACGCACACACCGATGTTTCACCAAATTGAAGGTTTAATGGTTGATGAAAATGTCAGTTTTTCAGATCTAAAAGGCATCTTAATTAATTTTTTGCATGCTTTTTTTGAAACGCCAGTACCTATTCGATTTCGACCTTCTTATTTTCCTTTTACAGAGCCTTCAGCAGAAGTTGATATCGGATGTTTAAACTGCTCCTCAAAAGGTTGTCGAATTTGCAAAAATTCTGGCTGGCTCGAAGTTTTAGGCTGCGGCATGGTGCATCCTAACGTATTAAATATGGCAGGTATCGATAGTGAACGTTATACCGGCTGGGCATTTGGTATAGGCATTGATCGCCTGACTATGCTGCGTTATGGCATAAACGATTTACGTGCATTATTTGAAAATGATTTACGCTTTTTAAAGCAATTTTAAAGGCAGGACGAATTATGAAATTCAGTGAATCGTGGTTACGCGAATGGGTTAATCATTCAATAACACGCGAGCAATTATGCGAAAAGCTCACAATGGCGGGCTTAGAAATCGAAGAGTGCGTCCCAGTTGCTGGTACCTTTTCGGGTGTGGTAATCGGACAAGTGTTACAAGTAGAAAAACATCCAGAAGCCGATCGTTTGCATATTTGTCAAGTTGATATCGGCAGTGGCACGCCCTTAACAATTGTGTGTGGCGCTGCTAATGTAAAACCCAATATGAAAGTTCCAACAGCATTAGAAAATGCAATATTACCGAATGATCTTAAAATTAAATTAGCCAAAGTGCGTGGCGTAACATCACACGGCATGTTGTGTTCTGCAAAAGAATTAGGATTAGCTGAAGACAGTGAAGGATTATTAGTATTGCCACTTGATGCGCCATTAGGTGAAGATGTGCGGCAGTATTTACACCTCGAAGATTATCTCATTGATGTATCTATTACCCCAAACCGCGGTGATTGTTTAAGTATAAAAGGCATGGCGACAGAAGTTGCTGCGTTAACCGATAACGTTGTAACAATGCCGGTAATATCAGAAGTGGCAGCGGCTACAAATGATGTGTTACCCGTTACGATTACCGCCAAAAAAGATTGCCCTTGTTATGTTGGTCGCATCATTCGTCACGTGAAAGCAGATGCAACAACGCCTATCTGGTTACAAGAACGTTTGCGTCGTAGTGGTATTCGCCGTATCAGTCCCGTTGTTGATGTAACGAATTACATTATGTTGGAGTTAGGTCAGCCAATGCATGCATTTTCTCTCGATAAAATCGTGGGAGGAATTGATGTACGCATGGCAAAGACAGATGAGTCTCTGATGTTGCTTGATGGCAGCGAAGTCAATTTAGATGCCGACACAATGATTATTGCTGATCACCAAAAACCTTTAGCAATCGCTGGCGTGATGGGTGGATTAGATTCAGCCGTGACGTTATCCACACAAGATATTTTTTTAGAAAGCGCATTTTTCCAACCAGCAGCCATTGCGCGAGCAGGACGACGCTATCATCTTAGCTCTGACTCTGCTTATCGTTTTGAGCGTGGCATTGATCCTACTTTGCAAGTTCTCGCCATTGAGCGCGCAACGCAATTGTTGTTAGATATTGTTGGTGGTGAGCCAGGCCCTGTCATTGAAGTGCGCGAAGAAAATTATTTACCTGAAGCAAAAACGATTTCTTTATCTCGCGAACGCATTACTAAAATATTAGGTTGTGTTATTCCGGAAGCGATAATTGAAACTTTTCTGCAGCGTCTAGGTTTTGCCTGTCAAAAAACCCCTTCGGGTTGGCAAGTTACCGTACCACCACGTCGTTCCGATATTACGATTGAAGTTGATTTAATCGAAGAAATTGTACGGCTTTATGGTTATGACAAAATTGAATGTCATAACCCCATTGCGACAATGCAAATTCACGCGGAACCCGAAAACAAAGTTGCGATGTCTGCTTTTAAACAAGCGCTCTGTCATTTAGGTTATCACGAAGTTATTACTTATAGTTTTATAGATAAAAAACTGCAGGCGTTAGTTGATCCTAAGTTATCACCAAAAGAATTAGTCAATCCGATTACCAACGACATGGCAGTCATGCGAACAAGTCTGTGGCCAGGTTTGTTAAGTACACTTTCGTATAATCAAAATCGTCAGCAAGCGCGTATACGATTATATGAAACGGGTTTGCGTTTCTTACTAAAAGAGAATGGTGAGCTTGTCCAAGAAAGAATGCTCAGTGGTCTCATATGTGGATCTGTCATCCCAGAACAATGGGGTGTTCCAGACCGTGCGGCAGATTTTTTTGATCTGAAAGGCGATATCCAAAATTTATTAAAATTGACGCATGCGCCAGAAGAGTTTGAATTTAAAGCGGCAAGTCATTCCGCATTACATCCTGGCCAAACGGCAGCAATTTATCGCAATAACCATTATGTGGGTATTTTTGGGGCGCTGCATCCAAGTATGGTGCAAACATTAAAAGTAGAAGGCAAAGTCTTCTTGTTTGAGCTTGTCCTGGATCAAATAGAATCAGCTGCCTTGCCGCGTTATGTTGGTTTGTCAAAATTCCCAGAAATTCGTCGCGACATTGCAATCTTGTTAGATCAGTCTGTACCTGCGATGGCTATTCAGGATACAATAAATGAAGTAGCGGGTGATTTATTAAAGAAGATTGATATATTTGATGTTTATCAGGGAAAAGGTATAATTTCTGGACAGAAAAGCATCGCCTTAGCCTTGACGTTACAGGATTCTTCGCGCACTCTAGTAGATGAAGAAGTGACAAATCTGATGGACCGCGTAATAGAAGCACTTAAAGGACGATTCAACGCTGAATTAAGAGGCTAATAAAATGGCACTGACAAAAGCGGATATTGCTGAGCAGCTCTTTCAGGAAGTAGGATTAACCAAGCGTGAAGCTAAAGAAATTGTCGAATTATATTTTCACCAGCTAAGTGCGGCTCTAGAAAGTGGCCAACAGGTGAAGCTCTCTGGCTTTGGTAATTTTGAATTACATGATAAAAATGAGCGTCCAGGAAGGAATCCAAAAACAGGGGAAGAAATTCCTGTATCAGCTCGACGAGTTGTGACCTTCCGTAGCGGTCAAAAACTAAGAGCACGAGTTGAAAAATATGCAGGGAAAGAAGCGCAAAAACCTCACGGCGAAGAATAGCCAGGATAATCAAGATAATTGCGAGTCCTTGCCACCGATTCCCGACAAACGCTACTTCACAATTGGTGAAGCGGCGTCTTTGTGTGGTGTGAAACCGCATGTATTACGTTACTGGGAACAAGAATTTTTACAATTAAAGCCCGCCAAGCGACGTGGCAATCGACGTTATTATCAGCAAAAAGATTTGTTGATGGTGCGTCAAATACGAAAATTATTATACGAAGATGGATTTACAATCGATGGTGCGCGAGCGCAGCTCACTCAGCATGTAGCAGACGCCACAAAAGTTGTAAAAACTGATACGGTAATAAAGAAAATGATTGCAGAACTTGAAGGTGTTCTGCAAAATCTCCGCACCACGGAAGATATGTAATAAAACGGCTACAAGGTCAAACTCAGGACAAGTTTCTGCAAAGATATTTTCCAGATTAGGCTACAACCCATGGATCAGGGTAGGTCGTAAAAAAAATAACGGGGCGTAGCGCAGCCTGGTAGCGCACTTGTCTGGGGGACAAGTGGTCGCCGGTTCAAATCCGGCCGTCCCGATCAAATTCGTATATGCAGAACAAAAATAAACGTTATGTTGATTCACATGTTGCTCCGAGATAACGCCTTCCCAGCAGGGGAAGGTGGCGCAAAGCGCCGGATGGGGGAATCAAAAATATTATAAACTCAGTTTCGAAGTAAAAAATAATGCAGTGTTAAAAAATTAGAAATAAAAGATATATTTGAATAATTGTTTTGACTCCCCCATCCGGCGCTTTGCGCCACCTTCCCCTGCTGGGAAGGCGTTCTCCTGGGAATATCTCAACAATCCTAAAATATAAAATACACAAGGAACAGTTGAAAGTGGAAAAGATCTGGTTGAAGAGTTATCACAAAGATATTCCCGCAGAAATTAATCCCGACGCTTATCACTCCATTGTGGAAATCCTCGAAGAAAGTTGCGCCAGATTTAGCAAGCAGCCAGCTTTTTATAGTTTGGGTGTGACACTAACATTTAAACAAATAGACGACTATGCGCGCGCATTCGCGGCTTATCTACAGCAGGTATTGAAACTACAAAAAGGCAGTCGTGTAGCGATTATGTTGCCGAATATTTTACAATATCCCGTTGTGATGTTTGGCATATTGCGTGCAGGTCTAATTGCGGTAAATGTAAATCCACTTTACACAGCGCCCGAGCTTGCACATCAGCTTGAGGATTCCGGTGCAGACACTATTATTGTTTTATCCAGTTTTGCGAGCACAGTACAAGCGGCATTACTTGTTGCGCCTTTAAAGAATGTAATCGTGACAGATGTCGGCGATTTATTTCCACGTGTTAAATCCTTGCTAGTCAATTTCGTAGTGAAACATATTCAGAAAAAAATCCCTGATTGGAATATTCCTCATGCATTGTCATTAAAAAAGATATTAGCTGAAGGAAAAAATCTGTCCTTCCAGCGTGTGCCTTTATCCAATCAAGAAATTGCTTTCTTACAATATACAGGTGGAACAACAGGTGTTTCGAAAGGTGCGATTTTAACGCATCGTAATTTGATTGCGAACATTGAGCAGGCGAGCGCATGGTTTAAGCCTGTTTATAAGCCGGGTCATGATATTATTATCACAGCTTTGCCGCTCTATCATATTTTTTCACTGACAGCCAATTGCTTATTCATGATGAAGATTGGTGGCTTGAACATTTTGATTATCAATGCGCGTGATATCAATTCTGTTGTGTCAGCTATGGCAAAATTCAAGTTCACTATTCTAACGGGTGTGAATACACTCTTTAACGCATTGCTAAAAAACCCCCGGTTTTTAAGGCTAAATTTTAGTTCATTGGTTTTAACGCTGGGTGGTGGTATGGCCGTGCAGCGAGTTGTTGCGGAAAAGTGGCAAGCGGTTATAGGCAAACCATTGACAGAAGCGTATGGTTTAACAGAAACATCCCCTTGCGTCACAATTAATTCGACTGATTTAGAAGCGTATAATGGCACGGTTGGTTTACCCGTTTCTTCTACTGACATTTGTATTTTAGATGATGATGGCAAAGAAGTGCCGTTGGGTCAGCCAGGAGAATTAGCCATTAAAGGTCCGCAAGTCATGCGCGGTTACTGGCAAAATCCAATTGAAACGCAGAAAGTATTTACCAAAGATGGTTGGTTGTTAACGGGAGATATTGCTTCTGTCGATGAAAATGGTTATGTGAAAATTCTGGAACGTAAGAAGGATATGATTCTTGTTTCAGGGTTCAATGTGTACCCGAATGAGCTTGAAGATGTGATAGCGAGTATGCCTGGAGTCAGAGAAGTGGCCGTTGTGGGTGTGCCGGATGATAATTCTGGTGAGGTTCCTAAGGCATATATTGTTCGTGAAAATAAAAATATTACGGTAGAAGAGGTTAAAAGTTTTTGTCAGGAAAGATTAACGCCTTATAAAATTCCGAAGAAAATTGAGTTTTGCGATGAGTTGCCGAAAACCAATGTGGGGAAGGTGATGCGTCGGGCGCTACGATCGGAGCAAGTGGCCAAGGTATAAAGTAGGTTGGCTGAGCAGAGCGAAGCCCAACATTCTGGTTTCTACTTTATCTCTGCTGTTGGGCTTCGCTCTGCTCAGCAACCTACTTCTATGCTCCCTTTATCAAATAGATCGTACCCATGCTATACTGCGCGCCCTAACAAAATTAAATGATATGTTCACATGACAACTAAGCAATCCTCCGGCCTCTTAAATTTATTTGCCACCACCCCAAAAGGCTTAGAGCTCTTATTAGCAGACGAGCTTCGCACCTTAGGCGCGACCAAAGCCGCAGAAAAGCTAGCAGGCGTTGAATTTACTGGTGATCTTACCTTAGCTTACAAAGCTTGCCTCTGGTCGCGCCTCGCCAATCGTATTTTGTTACGCCTAGCACATGTGCCAGCGGAAAACCCCGAAGAATTATATGCAGGCATACAAACCATTGCCTGGGACGAGCATATTGATCCAACCGGAACACTGTCAGTCAACTTTGTCACCTCCCAATCCAATATCACACATACATTATTTGGCGCACAAAAAGTTAAAGATGCCATAGTCGATCAACTCCGTGAAAAATATCAAGTTCGACCATCCGTTGATCGTGAAAAACCGGATGTCAGTGTAAACGTTTATCTATATCGTAATTATGCAACTGTCAGCCTAGATTTATCAGGAATGAGTTTGCATAAACGCAGTTATCGTTTCGCACCAGGTGTTGCACCTTTAAAAGAAAATCTAGCCGCAGCAATTTTATTGCGAGCAGGTTGGCCTGCCATTGCAAAAGACAATGGGACATTGCTCGATCCAATGTGTGGTTCAGCTACCATGTTGATTGAAGCTGCAATGATGGCATGTGACATTGCGCCAGGACTTCTGCGTGACTATTTTGGTTTTCTCGGTTGGAAAAAACATCAACCTGATATTTGGTCCACATTAATTACAGAAGCCAATGCTCGTCGCGAACAAGGTATGCTATTGCAACCTTCAATCATGGGTTACGATGCAGATTCAAACGCAATTAAGATTGCTTTCGAAAACATTGAAAGTGCAAATTTACGTGGAAAAATTCACGTAGAAAAACGCGACTTGTCAGTGTTCGAACCAAAACCAAATACTAAGCCAGGACTTGTTGTTGTCAATCCTCCCTATGGCGAGCGCTTAGGAGAAGAAGCAGAACTACAAAAATTATATGCCGAGTTAGGCGCTAGATTAAAAAAAGCATTTACGGGTTGGCAAGCAGCGGTACTGGCAGGTAATCCAGAGCTTGGCAAAAACATGGGAATTCGCGCAAAAAAATATTATGCATTGTTTAATGGCACGATTCCTTGCCAATTATTGCTCTTTGATATTAACCCAGAAAAATTTGTAGATTATAGCCCAGCAGCTAAAAACGCACGTAAAATCGAAATGGCTAAGCGTGATATAGAACAACAAAATCCAGAAGCAATTGACATGTTTGTAAACCGCGTACGCAAGAATATCAAACATCTAAAACGTTGGGCTGAACGCGAAAAAATTTCTTGTTATCGCGTATATGATGCTGACTTACCAGAATATGCTTTTTCAATTGATTTGTATGAACAGTATGCTTATGTGCGTGAGTATCATGCGCCGAAAAAACTGGATCCCGATAAAGTATTGAAGCGCCAACAAGCTGTTCTAGCGGCATTGCCTGAAGCATTAGATATTCCGCCTGGTGATATTTTCTTTCATCCTAGTGTGCGACGTTCTAAGAGATTAGCTGTTACGCCAATCGTTCGTCTTGATGATTTTTTCCCGGTAGAAGAGGGTCGAGCAAAATTTTTAGTTGATCTTTGTAGCGCTGAAAATGCAACAGGATTATCTTTGGCGCAACGCATGTTGCGAGAAACGATGCAGACACTGGCAAAGAACAGTCATGTCTTAAATCTTTTTGATCCGTCTGGCGCGATGACGGTGAGTGCTGCATTGGGTGGTGCGTTGACGACAAAGACAATAGTTGAATCTGAGTTGTCGCTTGATTGGGTGAAGCGAAATCTTTTATTGAATAATTTAATAGAGCCGAATTTAATAAAGCAGGATTTAAAAAATCAGCAACATCAAGTCATATTAGCGGATACGTTGGTTTGGTTAGATCGAGAAAGAACGCGTTATCATTTAATTATTGCAGCGTTGCCAGTGATGGAAGAGAGAGATTTATTCTTGTATCAAATGCTGAAATTATTATTGCCTGATGGTGTATTGCTGCTGACAACACGTGATCCTCGGTTCCAATTAAAGCCGGAATCTTTTCCTGAATTTAAGGTTGAAGAAATGACGCAGCAGCATGTTTCGGTGGATTTTGAGCGTAATCCTAAGATTCAACGGTATTGGAAAATTTATTAGGAGGCTTTTGATATTCTCCGAGAGAACGCCTTCCCGGCAGGGGAAGGTGGCGCAACGCGCCGGATGGGGGAGTCAAAATATCATATAATTTTTATTCCCCCATCCGGCGTTTCACGCCACCTTCCCCTGCTGGGAAGGCGTTCTCTCGTAAAATGCTAATAGCTCATAGAAATCGCCGGACGCTTGCTGCGTAACTGGTTGTTTTTAAACACAAATGTTTATATTATTTTTGACTATTTCTCACCTACAAACCCATGGTATAATTCGTCGATTTTGAACAGGGCGATTTAACTCACGGTAACCGTTCCCAATAGCACAGTTGAAAGGATCTATGGATACTCCAACCCCAATTGCCAGAGAAATAGAAAAAGTTAGTCTTGAAGCCGAATTAAAGCAGTCTTATCTTGATTACGCCATGAGCGTCATTGTGGGTCGCGCACTACCAGATGTACGCGATGGCTTAAAACCTGTGCACCGGCGCGTTTTATTTGCCATGCACGAATTGGGAAATGACTGGAATAAGCCACATAAAAAATCTGCCCGTGTAGTCGGTGATGTCATCGGTAAATATCATCCACATGGTGATACTGCTGTATATGACACGATTGTACGTATGGCACAGCCATTCTCAATGCGTTATTTGTTAGTCGATGGCCAAGGAAACTTTGGTTCGGTTGACGGTGATGCAGCAGCGGCAATGCGATATACCGAAATCCGTATGTCAAAATTGGCGCATGCTTTATTAGCGGATCTTGAAAAAGAAACCGTTGATTACGCACCAAACTATGACGAAACAGAAATGGTGCCGGTAGTACTGCCGACACAGATTCCTAATTTATTAGTCAATGGTTCATCGGGTATTGCGGTTGGGATGGCAACAAATATTCCGCCTCATAATTTGACGGAAGTCATTAATGCTTGCGTGGCATCGATTGATAATCCCGACATGACCATTCAAGATATTATGCAACATATCCCAGGCCCTGATTTCCCCACAGCCGGTATTATTCACGGACGTGGTGGTATTGTTGATGCTTATCGCACGGGACGCGGCCGTATTGTTGTAAGAGCAAGAACACATATCGAGAGTGATGAGAAATCCACGAAAGAAAAAATCATCGTTACTGAATTGCCTTATCAGGTAAATAAAGCGCGTTTAATTGAACGCATTGCAGAGCTAGTCAAAGAAAAGAAACTGGAAGGCATTACTGCACTACGCGACGAATCTGATAAACAAGGTATGCGAGTTGTCATTGAAATGCGTCGTGGAGAAAACACTGACGTTGTCATGAACAATTTATATGTGCATACACAATTGCAAAGTGTATACGGTATCAACATTGTTGCTCTAGTGGATAATCAGCCAAAAATTCTCAACATCAAAGAACTGATTGATGCTTTCCTGCGTCATCGTCGCGAAGTTGTGACAAGACGTACAATATTTGATTTGCGCAAAGCAAAAGAGCGCGCACATATTTTAGAAGGCTTGGCAATTGCACTAGCTAATATCGATGAAATGATTGTTTTGATTAAGCAAGCCAAAGATTCCGGTGATGCTAAATTGAAGTTAATGGGCCGCGCTTGGCATCCCGCTAAAATCATCGATATTTTAACGCGTATAGATGATGAATCTGCCATGATTGTGACAGATGGTCGTTACGGTTTGGCAAACGATGGTTATCGTCTTTCACCGGAACAAGCGCAATCTATTTTAGAAATGCGCCTGCATCGTTTGACTGGTTTAGAACAAGATAAAATTGTTAGCGAACACAAAACGCTAAAAGATTTAATTATTGATCTAACCGATATTATTTCCAATGCCACACGCCTGATGCAAGTCATACGCGATGAGTTGCTTGCTATGCGTGATCAATTTGGTGATGCACGTCGCACAGAAATTATCGAAAGCGAAGGTGATTTTAGTTTAGAAGATTTATTGCCAGAAGAAGATGTGGTGGTTACTGTTTCGCATGAAGGCTATGCAAAAATTCAACCTATTGCGACCTATCAAGCACAACATCGTGGCGGCAAGGGGAAATCTTCGTCAAATATTAAAGAAGAAGATTTCATCGAGCATCTTCTAGTGGCGAGCACACACGATACGATTTTATGTTTTTCCAACAGTGGAAAAGTGTATTGGCTGAAGGTTTATCAACTACCGCAAGCTAGCCGCAACGCACGTGGCAAACCCATTGTGAATCTCTTACCGTTTGCAGAAGGTGAGCGCATCAGTGCTATCTTGCCAGTTCGCGAATATCGTGCAGATCATTTTGTCTTTATGGCAACCTCTCAAGGCACAGTGAAAAAAGTGGCATTGACCGAATTCTCACGCCCACGTTCTTCAGGCATTATCGCCCTAGAACTGGCGGAAAATGATCGTTTGGTGGGTGTTGCTGTGACTCATGGCAATCAAGAAGCCATGCTTTTCACCAATGCAGGTAAAGTCATTCGTTTTGCCGAAGACAAAGTACGTCCTATGGGTAGAACTGCGCGCGGTGTGCGTGGTGTAAAATTACAAGCTAACCAGCGTGTGATTTCCTTGGTTGTTGTATCAACTACTGGCGATATTTTAACTGCGACAGAATATGGTTATGGCAAGCGTACGCCTGTTGAGGAATATCGCGTCACGGGTCGTGGCGGTCAGGGTGTTATTTCGATTCAAGTGAATGAGCGTAATGGTAATGTCATCGCAGCAGTGCAGGTCAACCAAGAAGACGAAGTGATGTTAATCACGAACAAAGGTACCTTGGTGCGTATGCCGGTCTCAGAAATTTCACTGATTGGTCGTAATACGCAAGGTGTTCGTTTGATTTCGCTAACAAATGACGAATTGCTAGTCAGTTTAGAACGCGTTGCCACCTTGCAAGAAGCGGACGTGGTGGTGGAATGAGTCACAAAGAGCCTGTAATTACGATTGATGGGGCAAGCGGCACCGGAAAAGGCGTCGTTTGTCACTTAGTCGCTAAATGCTTAGGTTGGAATTTATTAGACAGTGGGGTGTTATACCGAGTGCTTGCATTGGCGGCACAAAAGCATAGCGTTTCACTGGAAAATGAACTGGCATTGCGAGTATTAGCCGAGCATTTAGATGTCCATTTTATGACAACAGAAGCCGGTACGCCACCCCATATCTTATTAGAAGACCAAGAAGTCACTGAAATCATTCGTACCGAAAAAATAGGCAATGCCGCCTCAAAAGTAGGCGCTTTGCCCACTGTCAGAACGGCGTTACTAGAACGCCAACGTGTATTTCGCAAAGCCCCGGGTTTGGTCACAGATGGTCGCGACATGGGAACGGTTGTATTCCCCGATGCAAATCCCAAGATCTTTTTGATCGCAAGCCCCGAGGAGCGCGCCAGGCGCCGTTATAACCAGTTGATGGAAAAAGGTATTGATGTTAATCTAGGCGACCTTGTGGAAGAGCTACGTGAACGTGATAAGCGTGATCGAGAGCGAACCGTTGCTCCACTCAGGCCAGCAACAGATGCAATTTGTATTGATACCGATCGGTTAACGATCGACCAAGTCTTTGAGCGTGTGATGTTGGAAGTAAAAAAGGTGTTTTCTACCATATAGATACTACATGGTAGGTGCAGTTAAGCCAGGTGAGATTTCAGCGTTTTTCTCTTGAATTATCTCGTGGTAAACAGCAATCAGTTCAATATCAGCTAACCTTGCCCCAAAGCTTGGAACTGGTATTGTTTTATTAATTTTTAACTACAGTTTAAAGATACTCTTAAAACGTTAGCAATCTGCTGGTGTTTTTGAGGATCTAGGAAAATAAATCTATGTCTATGGGCGAAAATTTTGCGGAATTATTTGAAGAAAGCTTAAACGAAAGTCCGATGGTACCAGGTGCCATTATTAATGGAACAATCTTACGTATTACCTCTGACTACATCGTTGTCGGCGCCGGTTTGAAATCGGAATCCATCATCCCAATTGAACAATTTTACAATGAACGTGGCGAACTAGAAGCGACTGTTGGTCAAGTTGTAAAAGTGGCTCTTGATACGGTTGAAGATGGTTTTGGTACCACCCGTTTGTCACGCGAACGCGCAAAACGCCTAGAATCATGGATTTCATTAGAAGAAGCATACGAGAAGAAAGAAACTGTCAAAGGTGTTATTCAAGGTCGAGTTAAAGGTGGTTTCACCGTTGAAATCAACAAAATCCGTGCATTCTTACCAGGTTCATTGGTAGATGTTAAACCAGTACGTGATCCTGAATCCCTTGAAGGCAAAGAATTTGACTTTAAAGTTATCAAGATTGATGCAAAACGTAACAACATCGTTGTTTCCCGTCGTTTAGTGATGGAAGCTGAAACCAGCGTTGAGCGTGAAGCATTACTCGAAAATTTACATGAAGGCGACGAGATTAAAGGTATCGTGAAAAACCTTACCGATTACGGCGCATTTATTGATCTAGGTGGCGTTGATGGCTTGTTGCATATTACCGACATGTCTTGGAAGCGTATTAAACATCCTAGCGAAATCCTCGCAATTGGCGATGAAATCAAAGTGAAGATCCTGAAATTCGATCGCAACAATGCGCGCGTTTCTTTAGGCTTGAAACAGTTGGGCGAAGATCCATGGGCTGACATTAGCCATCGTTATCCGATCGGCAAGCGTTTAACCGGTAAAGTAACCAACATTACTGATTACGGCTGTTTCGTTGAAATCGAAGAAGGCATTGAAGGTTTAGTGCACGTATCAGAAATGGATTGGACCAACAAAAATATCAACCCAAATAAAGTGGTTCATTTAGGCCAAGAAGTTGAAGTGATCGTATTAGATATTGACAGCGATCGTCGTCGTATTTCCTTAGGCTTGAAGCAATGCACACCAAATCCATGGGAAGAGTTTGCAACCAAGCATCAAAAAGGCGACAAGATCTCCGGTAAAATTAAGTCTATTACTGACTTCGGTATCTTTATTGGTCTGGATGGTGGCATTGACGGTCTTATTCACTTGTCTGATGTATCTTGGAATGAAGTTGCTGCTGAAGAAGCCGTACGTAAATTCCAAAAAGGTGATGAGCTAGACACCGTTATTCTTGCAATTGATGCAGAACGTGAACGCATTTCCTTAGGCTTAAAGCAATTAGCTGATGATCCAGTGGCAAACTACCTAAATGACAATGAAAAAGGCAGTGTTGTTACCGGTAAAGTCATTGAAGTCGAAGCAAAATCTGCTGTCATTGAATTAGCTGAAAATGTTCACGGTACCTTACGTGCAGCAGAAATTAGCGCAGAGAAAGTAGAAGATGCACGTACTCGTTTAAATATTGGCGATATGATCGAAGCTAAGATTACTGGCACAGATCGTAAAACGCATACCATCACGTTATCAATGAAGTCAAAAGATGCTCAGCCTAAAAAGGCAAAAGCAGCGACTGCGACAGCGGCGAAAAAGAAAGACAAAGCCACTGACTCTCCATTGAAAACGACATTAGGCGATTTATTCAAAGAAAAAATGAATAGCCAAGATGACAAAGAGTAGGTCATAACGCATAACTGGCATACTAGAAATAGTATTCCAGTGTAAGTTGAAAACGGTATCAGCATTTATTGCATGGTACCGTTTTTTTTTAATATCAATTACAATAGCTCGACTGGGTACACAACAGATTCCCGCTAAAAGCACGCGGGAATGACGAGTTTGGAATAGATGGCAGTTCAGAATCTTGGGGGGCAAATTGCGTGCGCATTATTAGTTACGTTTTTTTGTTATTAATCGCGTTGTTAGGCGCGGGTTTTGCCATACTTAATTCAGAAAAAGTTAGCTTTAATTATTATATTGGCACATCAACCATGCCATTATCTTTATTGCTAGCATTAGGATTTGTTATCGGTTGTTTCGTTGGAATTTTAGTTGGGTTATTGTTGTTGTTCAAAACCAAACTAAAGAACTATCGTTTACGCCAAAAACTCCACTTAGCAGAAAAAGAAATCGAAAATTTACGCGCCATTCCATTACAGGATAAGCACTAAATGAGTTTCATGTGGATGTTGTTATTAACATTTGCGGCCCTTTTCGGTGCTTGGTACCACGGTTACCGAGCGCGCGGAGAATCTATTGCGCAAAAAGTTAATCTTCCACGTGATTATTTAGTTGGATTAAATTTTTTATTAAACGAAGAGCCTGACAAAGCAGTCGATGTATTTATTAAAATGCTAGAAGTGGATAGCGGCACTGTCGAAACACATTTAGCCGTGGGCAAATTATTTCGTCGTCGCGGTGAAGTTGATCGCGCGATACGAATCCATCAAAATCTCATTGCACGCCCACAACTGGATAAAGCCTATCGTGAGCAATCTTTATTTGAGTTAGGCCAAGATTATTTAAGCGCTGGCATGTTAGATCGTGCGGAGCGTATTTTTTTAGAAGTGATTAGTATTCGAGAGTATTCTGTTCCCGCATTGCGTGCCTTGCTTGATATTTATCAACAAGAAAAAGCGTGGGATAATGCGATTCAAACCGCAAATAAAATTGGTGCTGCAACACGCCAAAATATGCAGCCTGTCATTGCGCATTATTATTGTGAGTTAGCCGAAGCTGCCGGATTAAAAAATCAAAGTGAACAAGCGCATCATTATTTGAAGCAAGCCTTAGCAGCAGACAGTGGTTGTGTGCGAGCGAGTTTGCTCCAAGCAGATCTAGATATAAACCAAGAAGATTATAAGTCGGCACTGCGTAATTTAAAGCGTATCCAAGATCAAGATCCTAACTACCTTTCTGAGGCAATTGATACGTTGGCGTCTTGTTATGAAAAATTAAATGAAGAAGAAAAATTAGTATCGTACTTGATGCGTGTGTTAGATAAGCATCCTAAAATTCCTGTCGTATTAATTTTGTCAGAACGGATACGACAATGGAAAGGGGATAAAGTCGCTGCAAATTTTGTTGCAGATTACGTGCGACGTTATCCGTCTCTTGGCGGTTTACATTTATTTATTAAACTATATGTCTCAAGTACGGAAGGTCGAGCGCGAGACGATTTGCTCATACTGCAAGGATTAACGCATAAGTTATTAGCAGATAAACCCAATTATCAATGTGTCTCCTGTGGTTTTGCAGGTAAGTCGTTACATTGGCAATGCCCTGGCTGTAAACAATGGAGTTCAGTCAAGCCAGTGCATAGCCTAGAAGAGTAAACTATGTTAGATCGTCGTGTTTCAGTAGCTCCCATGATGGATTGGACAGATCGCCACGATCGTTATTTTCTGCGTCTGATTGCGCCGCACGTATTGTTATATACCGAAATGGTCACTACGGGTGCGTTAATTCATGGGGATTATCGACGTTTTTTAACGTTTGATCCTTGTGAGCATCCTGTTGCATTACAGTTGGGTGGCAGTGATAGTGCTGCTTTAGCGCAATGTGCAAAAATGGGAGAAGATTTTGGTTATGACGAAATTAATTTGAATGTGGGCTGTCCGAGCGACAGAGTGCAATCAGGCCGTTTTGGTGCATGCCTTATGCTTGAGCCACAAGTTGTTGCTGAAGGTGTAAGTGCGATGCGAGAGGTTGTGGCTGTGCCAGTGACAGTCAAATGTCGAATTGGCGTGGATGATCAAGATTCGTATGAAGCGTTATCTAATTTTGTGCGAGTGGTTGCAAGTGCCGGTTGTCATGTTTTTATTGTGCATGCACGCAAAGCTTGGTTAAGCGGATTAAGCCCACGACAAAATCGCGAAATACCGCCGCTTTGTTATGATGTGGTAAGACAGCTTAAAAAAGATTTTCCTGCCTTAACTATTATTATTAATGGTGGTGTTAAAACAACGGCTGAAGTGAGTGATCATCTGCAGTTTGTTGACGGTGTCATGATTGGTCGCGAAGCTTATTCCAACCCATATTTATTGGCTGAGATAGAAGAAAAAATATTTTCTACGTCAGATGAAATAAATTCGCGCCAAGCAGTAATAGAAAAAATGATTCCATACATGGAAGACCAATTAAAAAAAGGCGTAAAACTATCTAGTATGACGCGACATATATTAGGTTTATTTCAGCGACAAAGCGGTGCGCGGCTTTGGCGTCGACATTTAAGTGAGAATGCGTTTTTGTGTGATGCGGGTGTGAATGTGGTGCGTGATGCTCTCGCTCATACTGCATTAATTCGGCAATAATAATTAGGTAATTTAAATATGTATGAAGCAATGTTAGCAATATCAGATGAAGTTGGCATGGTTGGTGTAGGAATTATTTTGGTAGCTTATTATTTTTTAAGCGTAGGTCGATGGATTGCTGATAGTATGTTATTTCAATTCTTAAATTTTGCGGGTGCTTGGTTAATATTATTTTCGTTATATTTCCATTGGAATCTTTCATCTGTTGTCATTGAAGTAGCTTGGATTGCGATTAGCATGGTTGGTATGTACCGTATCCTAACGGGTGCTGCTAACAAAAAATCGAGCTCAAAATAATATGCTTTTAAATCAAGACCTGTTTTGTGGTGTCAGTGCGGCACGTGGATTCTTGCCTTGTCAAGATCCGCTGCTTGTATTGCCGCCGGTCTCTATTTTAAATATTCGATTAAATGATATTGCAAAAGATCTTCCTGTCTTGCTGTCAGAAAAAAAATTGCGTTTGGCAATCGATGCATTAAACACCGAATATCCTTCGGCTGTTATCACATTAGAAGAAGGTGATAGCCAACAAAAGAATGTAGCGATTCTTGTGTTGCTGATGTTAGCACAAGCGTATGTATGGGAAAGTTTTTCTCAGCCAGCAAATAAAATTCCAGCCGTGCTTGCAAAAAATCTTTATGCTATCTGTCAGCAAGATCAGCGCTTTCCGACTCTTACTTATACCGATTACATTTTGCATAATTGGCAATTAAAAAATATTAACGACCCTATTTCTTTAGAAAATATTGAGCCAATTTATACATTCACGGGTACTGATGATGAAGCTTGGTTTATCAAGGTGCATGTTGTTATTGAGGCTGTCTGTGGTAAGGCGCTTTCTTCAGCGCGAAAAATTTATAGTTTAGCGGAACAACTATTAGTGAAGAATCGCTATTCGCCTGAGTTCGATCAAGAAAAAATATTTTTAATGTTACTAAATGATATCTCAGGGTCATTACAGGAAGCGACTCTTGTATTGGATCGTATGACTGAATATTGCCGTCCAGATTATTTTTGGAATATATTACGGTTGTATTTAAATGGCTGGGAAAAAGTAAATGTTTTAGATCAAATAGGCGTGAGCTTTGATGATGTTCCAACAAAAGATAAAGTGCCTGTGCACAAATATCGCGGCGCATCTGGTGCGCAAAGCAGTATTATTCCAGCGTTAGATGCAACGTTGGGAATCAAGCATGAAATTGATGGTATGTTTCAAACCTTGCTTATGTTTAAGCATTACATGCCAATCGAACATCAGATTTTTATTGGTATTTTAAGTCGTAGTAAGGTGCGTCAAGTGATTAAATTAAGTGAATCTCTTGAATTGCGTTATGCGTGGGAACATGCAATAAACCAAATAAAATTATTTCGACAAGCTCATATGAAATTAATATCGCAATATATTTATCAGGCGGCTGGGCAACAAGGTATTAATGCCAGTGAAATCACGGGTACTGGTGGCACTAAGATCGATGATTATTTAAGCGCGCGAAAAAAATCAACTGAGAATACAATTGAAACATTAGCGTAGAGCAGTAAATAAAAATAAATTATTTTCAAAGGAATATTTTTATGTCAAAACGGAAAATAACCTTCATCATTTTCACTTGCCTATTGTTGTTATCTTCAATCACGCAAGCAACAAATCGCTTCCCCAGTTTTGAAAGT
>Ga0207042_1030_pt1 | contig 36167 bp, 29 predicted proteins | sample Alteio_BWMinCont_70_FD_153310 | JGI IMG/M metagenome (GOLD analysis project Ga0207042, IMG submission 153310) | Enriched cells from forest soil in Barre Woods Harvard Forest LTER site, Petersham, Massachusetts, United States -... | ecosystem: Environmental > Terrestrial > Soil > Temperate forest >... | reverse complement strand
AACGCAAGACGTTGCGTATATGGTCAAGGAACTGGTGCTAGAGGATCTATCGACGCGATCAGCGACGCGGGGGGAGAGGCAAAATATTGTCTGCGATTGCGTGACGCTTGATCCCAAGATGCAGGCGCTGCTCAGCCAAGGGAAGGTCACGTCGGTGGTGGCAGCATATCGGGGAGAGCCAGGATATGTGGGCATTGTTGAGCGGGCTGATGCGCGCGCAAGGGATCCGGCTGCCCCTGCTGCAGATCGCGGGCGTTTTGTGAACACGACCGCATTGCTGGCTGGCCATGCGAACGCAAGCGCAAGGTTGCTCGTGGGTGTTCCCCGAGATGCCGTGACAAATATCTACGATACTGCAGTGGAGCGTGGTGAGACTCCCCCGCAAATTGCCACTGTTGATAGCAGACAACGCGTGGTGAGCATAAGTAACCTGCGTGTGATGTCGGAATTTCTGAATAAGCGCAACATCAACACACAGGCGGTCGATCAAGTGGACTTGTTACTCGGGGAACAAAATCCCCAAAACACACTTGCCACGCATCCGGAGAACAAGGCAAAGTCGGTGTTAGATTTGGCGCGTGGCACGGCAGAGAATCCGGGTTATGCCATTAGGTTCACTGGTGAGGATGGCGTCCCATATGCGGAAGTACGGCCCGATGGCAAGTCTGTTAGGCTGAATATCTTAAATCAAAAAGCGTTTCACAGCAGAGCCACTGCAAATACCATTGAGGCATCCGTGCTGCGGGGCATTGCAAGGCAGGTTGCGCTCGGGAGTCAGGAGCGATCTTTTGATGCGGCGTTTGCACAAGGGGACATGGCTTCCTTTCAGGCTGCATTCCAACAACTTAGAACGCCCTAATTGATCTTCTAGAGATTGGTGATCTTTGACAAAAAGGCGTCATCTCCACCACCCGATGTCGTTTGCGCTGCACCGGCGGTGGTGGGAAAATTGCTCTGGCCTTGGCCAACAGCGTAGACCAGGTTTGGGTTGGTTCCAGGCCCGATAATGCCGACACAAATATCCTGATCACTGCTGCCGCCGAGATAGGTGTCAGCAATAAGAGACTCACTGCCAACATTGTTTAAGCTTAGGTGCGCGATAAACCCGCTTGACGTCGCACCGCTCGGATAGGTTGAAAAAAGAGTATTCAGCGAGTTCATTGGGAGATCAGTCGAAGTGGTGTCGCCTGCAACATAAACATCGTTTGCACTATCAGTAATCGCAATGCCTTGAAACCCTTGTGCCTCGTCTGTTCCGCTGCCGCCGAAATAGGTCGATGAGACTAGGCTCGCTCCGCCCGACGCTATTCTCGTAACGAATAGATGGGGATTCGAGTTGAGGGCGCCCTGTCCATAGAGTGCATGGGCGACAGGAAAGTCAGAGGATGTGGTTGTACCCACGATAAAGATGTCGGGATTATTGTTGAGAACAATTCCTGCAGGGGTATCATCACCGCTTCCCCCTAGGTAGGTCGAGAATGTGACGGATGTGGCATCCGAGTTAAGCTCTACGACGAAAGCATCTTTGCCGCCGGCATTAGATGATTGATAGGGGCTTGTTGTTGGGAAGTCCGTGGATTTTGTTTCGCCGACAACATAAATGTTTCCGCTTGTATCAAGCGTCACCCCAATTCCGAGTTCTCGATTGGAACCGCCCAAATACGTGGAGGTGAGTAGCGCAGTTCCATCAGCACTAATTTTTGCTAGAAAAGCATCAGCTGCTCCACCACCAAAGCTGGTTTGCACAACGCCAGACGTCGTTGAAAAATTGGAGGACGCAGTAGTGCCCACAACAACAGCACAGGCTGATCCCGCGGTTGTGCATCCGGTCGCTACCGTGTCGAGAGCAATTCCTGCTCCGCGATCAAAGCCCGAGCCACCGAGAAAAGACGAATAGGTGAGAGCAGTTCCATCGGAACTCAGTTTGCTCACGAAAGCGTCATAGCTCCCTCCACCAAATGTTGACTGAAAAGGGGTGCCGGCAGTGGGGAAGTTCGACGACGTCGTGTAGCCAGTAATATAGGCATTACCGCTGGAGTCTACCGCGATGCTATTTGCCAGCGTATTGCCAGAACTTCCGCCAAGATATGTGGAGTAGGTCTTTGCCGTACCATTTGAATTAAGTTTCGTCACAAAAGCATCAAAGGTGGTTCCAGAGAGCGTGGTTTGATAGACCCCAGTGGTGGTGGGAAAATCGCTTGATTTTGTATAGCCAACTACATACGCATTGCCGCTGCTATCGATCGCAACGCCGAAACCAACATCGTTGCTGCTGCCCCCAAGAAAAGTTGAGTAAGTGAGTGTGGGGACAGGACCTTTAAAATTCTTAATGGGGATCACTAAAGGATCAATCACGACCGACGCTGACTTGTCATGTGCCCCAAGTGTGAACCCCACGTCGGTAGGGCTTAGCAGCATGTATTGCGCATCCACAGTCGTTTTCGTTCCGCTCGCCGAGGTTTGATACGCGTTTGGTTTAGCAAAAAGGACTTCCGCCTGCTTGTTGAGTGTAATCACGAGATTTCCAGACGTGTCGATGGATAAACTCTGATTTCCCACAAAACTTAAGCGAATTATCTTGGGATCTGCGCCCGCCGCCACTACGAAGTTGTGCTCAATGATCTGTGGACTACCGTAATAGACAACATCTATACCGGGATACACACTTTTGAAAGTGACCTGGCCACTTTGCTGGAGATTGGTAATCCATTTGCTTGCGTCACTGCCAATGAGATAGTTGCTGACCCCCGGCTGGGTATTCTGCGTGCTTCCTTGCGCGCTCGGATTTGCTCCCACCAAATTCACCTGCAACGCGGCGAAGGTGCTAGGTAACCCTTGGTTTGGTTGATCTGGAGTAATTTGCAGCATACTTGAATGGGTGGGGACATCGATCGCGATATCAAATACCATTTTATCTGGCGCTAAAAAGACGCTGTAACTCGATGACTTGGCAATGAATTGTGCCTGAATGCCGGTTTGGCCAAGGTTCTTTTCAAAAGAAAGCGCCAATTTCCCATAATTCTGGGCCAATTGTGGCGAACTACTAGAACTACTACTAGCCGAAGCAGCCGTAGCACCATTGCCGGTGCTGGTCGTGCCGCTAGAGACATTCGCATTCCCTGCCTGCCCAACGCTTGTTAACCCCTGTTGTCCACTGCTCTTTTGGGTAGAATCACCGGTCTGCGACATAGTACAAGAAGCCAGCAGCATCAAACCAGATGCTCCCATTGCTATAACCCTGTTCATGTCGCCCCCCATTTTTTCGCGCTTACTTATATATAACGAGTTTGCGCTGCGGCGGCCGGTCTGCGGATCTGAGTCACTTTTGTCTTGGCCAAACTCTTGTTGTTTTCCATACTTTATGCGTACACTGCCAATCTAAGAGAGAGGTTGTGCTGCGATGACAAAAAGCGAGTTGATTGACGAAATTACAGCGCAAACGCCAGGTATTCCTCGGCATGACGTTGAAATTGTCGTAAACACCATTTTTGATTCGATGACCTTGGCGCTAGCCAGACATGATCGCATCGAAATTCGTGGCTTTGGTGCATTTGTGGCCAAGCTTCGTGGCTCGCGGGCAGCGCGTAACCCGCGTACAGGCGAAAAGGTTTCGGTCCCTAAAAAGTGGGTGCCCTTTTTTACCGTCGGCAAAGAGTTGCGCGAGCGCATCAATCAAACTAAACCCGCTTAAGCAAGTGAAGCGATATGACAACCGCATGTGCGCTGATCATTGGCGACGAGATTTTAACGGGCAAAGTTCAAGATGCGAATAGTTATACCCTTGCGCGCGTGTTGTTTGAGCGTGGTGTGCGGCTTTTGCGCATCGAGACTGTTTCCGACGACATTGATGAAATTGGTCAGACAGTGCGCAAGCTATCCGGTCTCGCTGACTATGTGTTTACTTCTGGCGGTATTGGTCCCACGCACGATGATCGCACCTACGAAGCAATTGCCAAGGCATTTGATCGAGGGCTTGCCCTTCATGCGCCGACGCTGGAGAAGCTGCGCATGGATTTGCAGCAGCGCTATCCAGATGCTGTACTCAACGACGCGCGCAAACGCATGGCGCTGCTACCTGACCCTTGTGAGATAATAGGGGTCGAGAGGCTGTGGGTGCCTGTGGTGGTCGTGGAGAACGTGCATATTTTGCCTGGCGTGCCGAGCCTTTTTTCCTACATGATAAATGGGATCAAACAGCGCTTTCGTGGCGAGGTATGTGAACGCATAATTATCTATACGCGGAAATCCGAGGGCGATATTGCGGAAGATTTATCTCGCGTGCAGCATGCTTTTCCTTCGGTGGCTATTGGAAGTTATCCGGAATACGACAAGGCAACGTATAAGGTGATGGTCACCTTCGAGGGTGTTGACGTCGAGACGGTGCATAAAGCAGCCCGCCAGGTAGAAAGAGCAATCGATGGTTTTCATCTCTAAGATACTTTTAGTGCTCGCGATCCTGCTCCGAAGTTTAGGTTGAAATATGATGAAAGATTGGGAAACGCTCGCCGAGAAAGAGCTTTCGGGTAAGCCTGCTTCGGAGCTCGTGCGCACCTCGCTCGAGGGAATTGCTGTCGAGCCTCTGTACACCAAAGAGAACTTAGCCAAGCTTGATCATCCCGAAGAGAAAACAGGTTTGCCCGGGCTTTACCCGTTCACGCGCGGGCCGCGCGCCACCATGTACGCCAACCGCCCGTGGACCATTCGGCAATACGCTGGCTTCTCCACCGCCGAAGAAACCAATCGCTTCTATCACGCTTGTTTAAAGGCCGGACAAATGGGCCTCTCGGTAGCGTTTGATTTGCCTACCCACCGCGGCTACGATTCTGATCACCCCAGAGTCGTTGGCGACGTTGGTCAAGCAGGCGTGGCCATCGATTCTGTCGAAGACATGAAAATTCTGTTCCAAGGCATCCCGCTCGACAAAGTGAGCGTATCGATGACCATGAACGGCGCTGTTCTTCCCATCCTCGCCGGATTTATCGTCGCTGCAAAAGAGCAGGGTGTATCCGAGAAGCAGCTTGCAGGCACCATTCAAAACGACATTTTGAAAGAGTTCATGGTGCGCAACACATATGTATATCCACCAGCAGAATCAATGCGTATTGTCGCCGACGTCATTGCCTATGCTTCAGCACATATGCCGAAATTTAATTCGATTAGCATCAGCGGCTATCATATCCACGAAGCTGGTGCCAATCTGGCACAAGAGTTGGCATTTACACTCGCAGATGGCCTCGAGTACGTGCGGGCCGCGCTGGCGCGTGGGCTCGATATCGATGCATTTGCACCGCGTCTTAGCTTCTTCTTTGCCACGGGCATGAACTTCTACATGGAGATCGCGAAGCTCCGGGCTGCTCGACTCCTTTGGGCTGAGCTGATGGCTCAGTTCAAACCAAAGAAGGCGGAATCAGCGATGTTGCGCACCCATTGCCAAACATCGGGGTGGAGTCTGACTGCTCAAGATCCCTACAACAACGTCGTACGCACGACCATCGAAGCCATGGCTGCAGTGTTTGGCGGCACGCAATCGTTGCACACCAACGCTTTCGACGAAGCGCTGGCGTTACCCACGCCTTTCTCAGCGAGAATCGCACGCAATACACAGCTGATTTTAGCGGAAGAGACGGGCATTCCGAAGGTTATTGATCCTTGGGGCGGTTCCTATTTCATGGAGTCGCTCACTCATGAGTTGGCGCAAAAGGCGCGTGATATTATCGCTGAGATAGATGCACTTGGCGGCATGACCAAAGCGCTTTTAGCCGGCGTTCCAAAAGCCATGATCGAAGAAAGTGCTGCAAAGCGGCAGGCGCGAATCGACGGCGGAGAAGAGACCATTGTTGGCGTGAACAAATATATCCCCGAGCAGGACACACCTGTAGACGTGCTCGAGATCGATCACGCTGACGTGCGTGAAAAGCAGATTGCGCGTCTCAAAACGCTGAAGCGTAGCCGTGACGGTACACGCGTCCAGACGGCGCTCGCTGCGCTTACCGAGGCTGCACGCGTACAAGGCAATCTACTCGAATTTTCAATTGCAGCAATGGCAGCACGCGCGACAGTGGGTGAGGTATCATTGGCACTCGAGAAGGTTTTTGGCAGGTTTGAAGGGCAAACCCGCGTGGTGAGTGGCGTGTATAAAAATGCATACGAAAACGTGCAAGAGCTGCAGGTATTTTTGGCTGAAGTCGATGCTTTTGCAGAAGAGGAAGGCAGGCGGCCGCGTATCTTGGTGGCCAAGCTAGGTCAAGATGGCCACGATCGGGGCGCTAAAGTGGTGGCCACAGCTTTTGCCGATTTTGGCTTTGATGTGGATGTAAGTCCTCTCTTTCAAACGCCCGAGGAAGCAGCGCGACACGCCGTCGAGAATGATGTCCACGTTGTCGGTGTATCGACGCTAGCCGCAGGGCACAGGAGTTTGGTGCCTCAGTTGATGAAGAGTCTGCATGAGCTCGGTGCCGATGACATTGTGGTAATTGTGGGTGGTGTTGTGCCGCGCAAAGATTACGGATTTTTACAAGATCTGGGCGTGGCAGAAATTTTTGGCCCCGGCACAAAGATTCTTGAAGCTGCGAGGCGTGTTCTCAAGGCCATTCAAGTACGGCGTCATTCCCATGCCTCATAGCAAACTTATCTCCGGTGTGCGTGCAGGCGAGAGAAGGGCGCTCGCGAAAGCGATTACGCTGGTGGAAAGCAAAAGCCCGCGTGACTTACCATTAGCGACAGAAGTGCTCGATGCCATTCTCCCATTTTCTGGGCAGGCCATGCGAATTGGCATATCGGGAAGCCCGGGTGTGGGCAAAAGTACGTTGATCGAGGCGTTGGGGCTCCACTTGATCGCACAAGGGAAGAAAGTGGCAGTTCTTGCCGTCGATCCTTCGAGCCCTGTGAGCAAAGGGAGCGTGCTCGGTGACAAAACACGGATGCCACGCTTGAGTTTGGAAGCGAGTGCTTTTGTGCGACCTTCTCCCTCCGGCGGATTGCTTGGTGGCGTCGCGCGACAGACCCGCGAAGCGATGCTGCTTTGTGAAGCTGCCGGCTTCGATGTGGTGCTGGTGGAAACAGTTGGTGTTGGGCAATCAGAGTTCGCTGTGGCAGCCATGGTAGACACCTTTGTGCTGCTGATGCAGCCAGGTGCCGGTGACGAGCTACAAGGCGTGAAGAAAGGTGTGCTGGAGCTTGCCGACATGGTCGTCGTGACGAAGGCTGATGGACAGCTTTTGCCATTGGCGAAGGAAGCGCAAAAAGCTTACGCCCGGGCATTGTCGTTGCTGCGAAGATCGGAGAACGCATGGAAAGTGCCGGTACTGACCGTCAGCTCGCCTTCCGAAACTGGGATTGCTGCGCTATGGGAAGCCATTCAGTCGCATCAGGAACTCTTGAGAAAGAGTGATGAGCTCGAGAAAAGAAGGCAAGATCAAGCGCAGAATTGGTTTTGGAGCATCGTGGGTCAGGAGCTTCTTGAGCGCTTTCGTCAAGATGTACACGTGCGTAAGAAACTGCCAGGTTTGCTGGACGACATGCGGGTGGGCAAGATCTCGGTGTCACACGCGGTGCAGAAGGCGCTTAAGACTACGTCAACGTAGGTCTTTTTTTCTTAGTTCGCTGCGCATCCGCAACTTCTAGCAATGCCGCCTGCACAAGAGCACTCACTTCGCTCGGATCAAATGGCTTTGGAATAAACGCACCAACCTGCAGTTCATCTATTTCCATTTGCTGGCCCAGATCTTCGTGAGAGCTAATCACTAAAATAGGTATCGTGACACCCATTTCTCGCATCTTTCGAATCACTGTCATGCCGTCCATGTTTGGCATACGCAGATCGAGCAACAGCGCATCTGGTCGATGTTTTTCGATTAGGCTTAAACACTCAATACCGTCTTTGGCTTCATCGACGTCGTAGCCTTCGTCACGAAGCTGTTCGGTCAAAAAGTCGCGTACGAGCATTTCATCGTCACAGACTAAGAGCCGGTGCTTCTTCTCAGCATTAGGGATCTTGAATCTGGATTTATTTGGAGCTGTGTCTATCATTCCTATAGATTACTTTACATGATATTAAATATCAACTTTTCGCCCGACATCAAACGCTTGGCCGATGTTCCGCGATGGTGTAGTGAGCTACGGATCATCAAAATTCGGAGCACCTATGCGTTGTCTGGGCCGTTTATTTCTCGCTCTCTTTTTGCTATGCACGTTTGGATCTGCTTGTAAGACTATGCAAGCCGTACAAGGAAAGCAGAAAATGGCGCAAGAAGGCACTCTACTGGGAAAATGCCGCTCTCATCTGCAAGCTGCAGAGACAATCCTGAACAATCTATTGGCTGAAAAGGCAGTTCGCAACGAAGCCAATACGATGCGGCCATACAATACCATCATGGTGCATATGGATCAGGCGATGTCTAGCGCATCATTGCTCTCGCAGGTGCATCCTGACGCGCAAGTGCGTACAGACGCGGAGACCTGCGAGCAAGAAGCACAGAAACTTGCCACGGACATGTCGCTTAATAGGCCGCTTTATGAAGCGTTGGCTGCGGTTGATCAGAAGCCCCTTGATGCCGATGCTAAACGCATGCTGACCAAAACACTGCAGGATTTTAAACGCGGTGGCGTTGATAAAAATGAGGCTACACGCCAGAAAATCACCGAGATTGAGAAAGAGTTGGTGTTGATCACTCAGGAGTATAGCCGCAACATTCGTGACGATGTGCGCTTTATAGAGGTTGACTCCGCGCAGGATTTGAAGGGTTTGCCTGCTGATTATATTGCTTCGCATAAGCCCGGCCCAAACGGCAAGATCCACGTGACGACGGATTATCCGGACTATGTTCCGTTCATGATGTATGCGGACTCAGGGCAGCATCGCAAGGCGTTATGGGGAAAATTCATGGCGCGTGGCTACCCCAAAAACGAGCCTGTGCTCAGTGAAATGTTGAAGAAACGCTATGAGCTTGCGAGACTCTTAGGGTACAAGTCCTACGCCGATTTTGTTGTTGAAGACAAAATGATGAAGACAGCGCCGCGCATTTCAGAATTTATCGAGAAGATTACACATATTGCGAAACCTGGTGCAGACAAAGAATACGCCATGCTTTTACATGAGAAACGAAGGACAGAGCCACACGCAAAGGCCGTGATGAGTTACGAAAGAGGCTATCTTGAAGAAAAAGTGAAGCAGCGCAATTACCACTTCAATTCGCAAGATGTGCGGCCATATTTTGAGTTTGAGCGCGTGCAACAGGGTTTGCTTGATTTGACCAGCGAGTTGTTTGGTATTCACTACGAGCGCGTTACAAACGCGCATCCCTGGGACAAGTCGGTCACCGTGTTTGACGTGTATGAGGGCGGCAAACGCCTAGGGCGAATCTTTTTGGATTTACATCCTCGCGATGGCAAATATAAACATGCGGCGCAGTTTACGGTGCAAAGCGGGCTGAGAAATGAGCAGCTGCCGGAAGGTGCCTTGGTGTGCAATTTTTCTGATCCAGCGACATCAAATGGCCCAGCATTGATGGATCATGATCAGGTGGTGACATTTTTCCATGAATTTGGCCATTTGTTGCATCATGTTTTAGGCGGTCAGCAAAACTGGATACGGTTTTCTGGCGTGTCCACAGAGTGGGACTTTGTTGAGGCGCCGTCGCAATTTTTCGAAGAGTGGGCATGGGATGTGGGTGTGCTGCAGCGTTTTGCAAAGCATTACAAAACTGGCGAGCCCATTCCCGCTGACCTTGTGAAGCGCATGCGTGCCGCCGACGAGTTTGGCAAGGGGCTAGATGCACGTACGCAAATGTTTTACTCGGCGTTAAGCTTGAACTATTACTGGAAAGATCCCGCGACGTTTGATCCGATGCAAGCGCTGAAGAAGATGCAGGCGCAATACAGTTACTTCCCATATGTGGAAGGGACGCATTTTCAACTGAACTTTGGGCATCTCGAGGGATACTCGGCGTTGTATTACACGTATATGTGGTCGAAGGTGATTGAGAAGGATCTGCTGACGCCTTTTAAGAAGGCAGGCATGATGAATAAAGATGTGGCGCGCCATTATCGTGATACGGTGTTGCGCCCGGGTGGATCGAAGGACGCAGAAGAATTGGTAAAGGACTTTTTAGGCAGGCCATATCGATTCGATGCGTTTAAGGAATGGCTAGAGGCTGGCGTATAGCGACGACGACCGCGCAAGATCTCCCTCTCCCGCTGGCGGGAGAGGGACCAAGGGTGAGGGTGGGAAGTAGCGACACGCATGCGTCCACCCTCATCCTTAATCCTTCTCCCGCCAGCGGGAGAAGGAAATCTTAGCGTCACGATGTTCTACAACTCGCTCTTGATTTTCGCCAGCTCCGCCTCGATCTCCGCTGCCCGCTTCCTCACATCATCGTCACTCCCCGCGCTTTGCAGCCGCCCCTTCAGCTTTGCCAATGCATCATCGACATCTAACCCGCGCAGCACTTTCTCCGACGTTGCGCGCGCCGTCTTCTCCTCATTCAGCTCCTGCCACGCACTGGCCCCCGCTTCGCTAAGCTCGACCTTCTCTACCATGCGGTCAAACGTCTCAAACGCCTCGAGGTTGCTCAAACTATTTTGCGTAAGCGACTCTCGCTTCAATTGCGCCACCCGCGCAGGAAGCTCGGCAAGCGCCCCTTGCAGCGCCCGGCCTTGTTCACCGATGAGCGCCGCAGTCTGCTCTTCTTCATGCTGCAGACTTTCTGCCCTCTGCTTGTTCGCCAACGCAACTTTAGCCTTTTCTTCCTCACCCACAGCGAGTGCAGTCAGAGCACTCTGCTCCCATTTAGCTGCTTCAACTGCATATGCCTTGGCGCGCTTTTGCGCGATCTTTTGCGTCGCCCGCATCTCCACAAGCTTTTTCTTCGCGAGATTTTCCCGGTCCTTAATCTCCCAAAGCGTTTGCTCTAGCAGCTTTTGGCGGTCTTCGATGTGATCAATGGCTGCGTTGAGGTTGGCCTTGATGGTTTTTGCAAGCCGGTTCAGAACGCTCATGATTTTGCACCTTGTCAACTGTGACTAAGACTGTACACTTTTACTCTGCCATTGATATGCACGAATGTTGAGAGGGATGTATGAGTTCTTTGCGCGTTTCTGGAAATGTCGATAGCTGGTGCACTCGCTGTAAGATGATGCTTGCACATACAATCGAGGCCATGGTCGGATCCGAATGCAAGCGTGTGCAGTGTAACACCTGCCGCTCCTCCCATGTTCATCGCGCCTCTCCGCCGGGGACAAAAATCTATCAAGCGCTGGCGCGGACACCAGTGCAAAGCACAGATAAAACGCGAAAGATGGGTCCAAAGAAGAACACTGCGGGCCTGGCGCGCGCAAGCCATTACAGCGAGCTTATGCGCGGGCGGGACACTTTGATGGCGCGTTCCTATAGCTTTCGCGAGCAATTTGCAGAGGGTGAAGTATTGGCTCACTCACAATTTGGTGTTGGGCTGGTGGTGGCAGACAAGGGCGCAAATAAAATCGAGGTACTCTTCCAAGAAGGGCCTAAGGTGCTAGCGCACAGGCGATAATACACAGCAAAACCCTTTCCGCCCCTGCCGTCTGAACCTCCACCAGAGTGAACCCACCCGGGTGGCGGGGGGGATTTCAGGACAGCAGGGAAGCGGATTGGGAGTTAGGTTCTGCACATTGGGCAGCATCCCCCTTTCACATGCCTACTTGGGTATCTAATATCTATCGCTGAAGGGGGCCAATGGATCATAGGAGGGTCGCTGGCATGAAGAAACTAGGTATACTCGCATCGGTCACTTTGCTGGCGTTGGTGGTGCTATATATGGCGCGACGGGAAGCGCCTAAACCCGAGACGGTGGCAAGCGAGGCTGAAGCGCAGCCAGAAGAAGTAAAGGCTGAACCCGAGGCAGCCGCAGTTCCGATGCCTCTGCCGGCTAGCGCACCGGAATCACAGATCGCGCAACAAGCGCAGGCATTGCCCACACCGGAAGAGCAAGATGCATTACACATGGAGAGGCTTAGGCGCGCTCTGCACGGCCATATTGATCACGATAAAGAGGAGGCGCTCTTCGAGTTGTCTAAACTCGGCGAATCCGCGATGGCATTCGTTCCAGAAATGAAAGAGGCGTTGAAAGACCGAAATCCCAAAATAGCGGAAGTGGCAGCTTTCGCGCTGGCAAAAATAGGGCCCAAAGCGGTCGAGGCGTGCGAAAAAGAAGTCGTTGAGTTGCTGATGCACGATAACCCAGAAGTCAAATCCAATGCACTGTTTGCGCTGTCTAAAAATAAAGATGTTGCCTTGACACACTTGGAGATGATTAATCAGCAGTTGCATACGGATGATATGAAGGTTCTTGATTCAGCCCTTCACGCCATCAGCATGGTTGGAAACAGTGCCGGAGCGTCGACGCGTCCGGTAACGGATTTGCTTTCCAGCAGTGACCAAAAAATTCGCCAGGAAGCAGCGTTTGCATTGGGGCGGATTGGTACCAATGCCGCTCAAAGTGTTGAGATGTTAGCTGCGGTTGCTTCTTCGGATCCATCGGAGGGCGTACGGACCGAAGCGAGCAATGCACTGCGATTGATTCACGGTGGTGTGCAACACCTGAACGAAAACTCCCCACCCGAGGAGCGCGCTGCGTATGAGCAGCGGTAGCATCACAAATGTTGTGGCGTGTAACCCCGGGCGTTGCCCGAGGCTAATTAATTACGCCCTCCGGGCTGCGCGGATTTAAGCGCCTTGCGCGCAATTGATTAGCCTCGGGCAACGCCCGGGGTTACGCGCGAAATAGAATAAATTTCGACAAATCAATTCCCAGCTTCTCTTTGCGCTCGTTTAGATAATCATTGTGCTGGTCCACACGACTCTGCACATATTCCTGAAAGACCTCGGCGAACGTCGCCACACCATCCGACGTCGAGCGCTCGATGTGGGCCATCGCCTTGTTAAACATTGCCTGACCATCTCCGGGGTGCTTACGGAATTCCTCCTGGAGAATGCAACGCATGACCGAAGAAAACATGAGCAGCGCATGGATGATTTCACCCGCTGAAAACCCCTGTGTGAATCGCACGCGGGCGATGTATTTGAAGACCGACTTCAGGCCTGTGATCTCGCCTGTGAGCAAGAACTCCACATAGGCGTCAAAAAGATGATCAATAGATGCCCTTAACTCCGGTCTTGGAATTTTTCGGTAGGCTTTCACTTCTCGAGGGACGCGATTAAGCAAGATCGCAATAATGTGGTCCCGATGTTCATCGAGCAAGCGATAGAGTGAAATCATATCGCCAACAACAATGCAAAAAAGCCAAAAAATCGCCCAAGCTGCCTTTTCTCATCACGCATAAGCTCTTATAGAGCCGAGCATATGAATTTGCGCCAGCTTTTCTTTTTCACTTATTTGGGGTTCTTATGCCTCGCTACAGGCGTAAACGCTCAGATGGGTGGCCCTCCGTCGGGCCCAGCAAAAAAAAGTAAGCCTAAAATTGACCGCGATCCAATTACTGCCCAGTTTAAATCAGCGGAACTCGATGCCGCCACCAAGGCCGCTTTGGCCCGCGCCAAGGAACCAGGAACGCTGCAGGCTGAAAATGCAGAGGCAGATCGCATTTACCTGATCCGGATTGTTGGGGTAAAAAAAATTGAACCCGAAGCTGTGATCTCGCAACTGACGACACATGTTGGCGACGCGCTCGATAAAAAGGCTGTTGCAGAAGACATTAGACGCATCTTTGGCATGGGACTTTTTTCCGATGTGGTCGTGGAAGAGGAAGACGGGCCGCAAAAGAGTATTGTTCTCAACTATGTGTTAACAGAGAAGCCAACCATTCATCAAATTCGCATCGATGGGAATGACGCCATTAGCGAAGACGACATCAAAGACGTGATTGATCTCAAAGCCTATCAAGTGGCCGATATCCCACGCATTCGCGGCAACCTTGACAAGATCAAAAATCTCTACATGGAGAAAGGCTACTTTTTAGCTGATGTGAGCTACGAAGTGGTCAAAACTAAGGCCGAGGACATCGAAAAAAACGAAGAGCAAAGACCCAAAGTGATGGCACCTGACTTCGTCGATGTGGTGTTTCATGTGAATGAACGCGCCAAGGTTCAGATTGATTCTATTGCTTTCATGGGAAATGAGCACTTTTCCGGTGACACGCTTCGTGGTGTGATGCAAACGAAAGAGGCCCATCTTTTGGGCCCCATCACGAATTGGGGAACTTTTCACGAAGAAGCTTTTGAAATTGATATCATGTTGCTTGAGCAGTTTTACCAAGATCATGGCTATCTCAACGTACAAATTTCTAAGCCACGCGTGCAGCTCTCTGCCGACAAAACGTCATTGGCTGTGCATGTGGCCATTGTCGAGGGGGATCAGTTTCATCTCGGCACGCTCGATATTACTGGCGATTTGGTTGAGGCCGATGAAGAGCGATATAAAGAGAAAAAAGAAGAAAATCCCGACGCAGCTTTGTTTTTAAAGAAGAATCTGCTTTCCAAAATTACTTTGGCCGAAGGTGATGTGCTCAATCGCAGCCAGATCGGCAAAGACTTGGTTGGCATTACAGAGCTTTATAAAGATGCTGGATACGCTTATGTGAACGTGTCTCCGGTCACCGAGGTTCACGAAGAGTCACGCCAGGTAGACCTGAGGCTCGAGGTCGAGAAAGGACCCTTGGTCTATATTGAACGCATTGACATCAAAGGTAACGTCCAAACCGCAGACGAAGTCATTCGGCGTGAGCTTCGCATTTATGAAGGCGAACTTTATTCCGCTGCGATGTGGCGTTTGAGTGAGCTTCGCGTCCAACAGCTCGGCTTTTTCGAAGAAGTGAAGTTTAAGAGCTCCCCCGGCAGTGCTCCGGATCAAATGGTCGTCGAGGTGTTCGTCAAAGAGCGCTCGACCGGTACGATGAATGTCAGCGGTGGTTATGGTACAGCCGGAGAAGGCTTCATCTTCCAAGGTCAGGTCGCGCAAAACAATTTGTTCGGTCGGGGACAGACTCTAAGCGCGACGGTGCAGTGGTCAAGATACCGACGCATATTCGATTTGCGTTTTATCGATCCGTACTTATTCTACATTGCGACAGAACCGATGACATTTGCCTTCTCGGCTTATAACACGAAGCAGTTTTTAGGCAGCTTTACCCGAAGCAGCTCAGGAGGTGATTTGACGCTTGGCTTTGCAGCGGGGCGTCCCTTGGGTGTCTATTCCAAGAAATGGTTGCGGACCGCGCCGCCGGGCACGGAATTTTATGTGCCTGATTTTGAAAATTTATTTTTTCTGCTCACTTACAATGTGGAGCGCGTCAATGTCGACGATGAAACCCTGAATATTCGCAGATACGACTTGCCGACCAATCATCCCTTTTACACCACGTCGTTAAAGCCTGTGCTGCGCTTTGATCAGCGAAACAATCGCTTGTTTCCAACTGCCGGCTATTATCTAGAGCTGCGCACAGAATTTGCTTCGCGCTATCTTGGCTCAGCATCATTTGCAGGCATTGAGAACAGTTTGCGTAACACCTATCAAGATAGAGGCATCGCGGGTGGGCTCTGGTATCTAAATACCGGCGCCGTGGCCAACGATTTTATGCGTTTTGGCATTAACTTGCGCGCATATTACAATTTTGACCGCTGGTTTATCTGGAAGGATTGGGTGCTTAAGTTTAATCTGGACATTGGTTTTCTAAATACGTTGGGCCAAACGATTATTTTCGAAAATTACTTTTTGGGCGGTTTAAATACATTGCGTGGCTATGCCTATCGCTCGATTGGCCCTGTTGTTTTTGCAGAACAGCTGCGTCCCAAAAATGTGACGGTGCCATTTGTGATTGGTGGCAATAAGCAATTGTTGTTTAACTTGGAGCTTGAGTTTCCGCTGGTGCGAACTTTGAAACTCAATGGCGTGCTGTTTTTTGATGCCGGCAACGTCTATGCGCCCGACCAAAATTTCTTTTATATCGGCAGCAAGCCGCAGCCGCTTGGAACGACCAATTTCGATCCGGTGCGAGATTTGCCACTTGGACTTTTCAGCGCTGCTGGTTTTGGGTTACGCTGGTTAAGCCCTATTGGCCTTTTGCGTTTTGAATTTGGCTTTCCCATTACGCCAAGGCCTATGGGCACGCCAGGTGCGCCGGCAGCCGGTGACGACTGGACTTTTGAATTCAACATTGGGCAAAGTTTTTGATGTCTGTTGCGACCGCCTACCTGATACGTGAAGTGAGATTGATGGACGTCGCTAAGGGTGTCGACCAAGTGACCAATTTGCTCGTTTCCCCCGAGCAAATTGTGATGGAGCCGGATGCCTTGCCTGAGGGCACGCGTACATTGAGCGGAGAAAATCTGTTGGCGGTGCCGGGGTTGGTCGACTTGCACGTCCATTTTCGCGAGCCCGGATTTGAGCACAAAGAAACCATCGCAACGGGCTCTTTTGCAGCTCTTGCTGGCGGTGTCACAACCGTAGTGGTGATGCCCAACACCGATCCAGCGCTAGATACCCCAGAGCGCGTGCGCGTCCAAATGGAGCGTAGCCGGCAGATTGGTGGCGTCGACATTCTTGTCGCTGCTGCGGCGACCAAGGGATTGCTTGGCACCGAGCTCACCAATATCGCTGCACTCAAGGCTGCAGGTGCGGTTGCGATTACCGATGATGGCCGCCCGGTGATGGATGACGGCATCATGCAGCGCGCGCTCGAGGCGTGTGCTGCGCATGACATGTTGTTTATGCAGCACGCCGAGGATTTGCGCCTTTCGAAGGGCGCTCCATTAAATGCTGGTGTCGCAAGTGATGCTTTGCATCTCGAGGGCCAATCGGCTGACGCCGAGGGCGTGATGGTGGAGCGTGATATTACTCTCGCGAAGCAGACCGGTGCGCGCTACCATGTATTGCATGTGTCAACGCGACGTAGTTTGCAGGCGATTCGTCGAGCGAAAGATGCCGGGTTGCCAGTGACGTGCGAAGTGACGCCGCATCATTTGCTGCTCTCTGATCAAGCTTGTATGTCTGGCGACCCGAATACCAAAATGAATCCACCGCTCCGAGATGAATCGGATCGCGCAGCGATGATAGAAGGCTTGCGCGATGGGACTATCGATGCGGTGGCGAGTGATCATGCGCCGCATGGGGCAAATGAGAAAAGTTGTGGGTTTGCCGGAGCGCCTTTCGGCGTGGTGGGGCTTGAGACTGCTTTTGCGGTGCTATTGTCATTGGTGCATGACGGAACAATTTCACTCACGCGTGCAGTGGAGCTTATGACTTCTGGTCCCGCACGGGTGCTAAGGCGATCGGGGAGTCTTGGCACAGTCGGGCAGGGGGCGCCTTCGCATTTGTGTTTGATCGATACGGACATGTCGTGGCAAATGGCTGAATCGGAGCTCAAGGGCCGATCGAAGAATTCGGCGTTTTTGCGACATACGTTTCATGGCCGGGTGGTAGCGACATTTTTGCGCGGCAGTTTGCGGTTTGCGTTATGAGCGTGTTGCCAAAGAAGCCATTGACCAAAGCTGGGTACGAGCGCTTACACGCCGAGCGGGAGCGTTTGTTGCGCGTCGAGCGCCCGAAGGTTGTGAAAGGCGTGACCGAGGCTGCTGCCGAAGGGGATCGGTCGGAGAATGCCGAATATATTTATGGCAAAAAGCATCTGCGTGAGATTGATAAACGGTTGGCGTATTTGTCTGGTTTGCTGAAGGATGTGCAGATCATTGATGAGAGCACGTTGTCGGGTGATGTGGTTGTGTTTGGTGCAACGGTTGTGGTGCGTGACGAACACGATCTGGTGAAACGGTGGATGATTGTCGGGGATGGCGAGGCGGATTTTAGTGGCGGGACCATTTCTTACAAGTCACCCGTGGCACGTGCGTTGCTTGGCAAGCGAGTCGGGGATGTGGTGGAGATTGTGCGGCCGAAAGGGGTGACTGAGGTAGAGATTGTGGCGCTTGAATTTCCCTCTCCCGCCAGCGGGAGAGGGACCAAGGGTGAGGGTGTGAAGTAGCGACGCGCTTCTTTTCCACCCTCATCCTTAATCCTTCTCCCGCCAGCGGGAGAAGGAGACTCCGGCCCAGGATTCGACTACAAACCGCCCTCAAATAAATCCAGCGGCGCTGCAGCAGGCCCCGACGACGGCTTCGGCTCCGTCCCCGCAATAAACGCCTCGAGGATCGTCCCGCCCTTCACCGCCGATTGCGGCGCGCTCTCATCCTCGTCGTCAGGCGGCGTTTGCAAAGCTAGCTGCCCCGGATCCAGCGTCGACGACGCCAACATTCCCGTCTTTTCATCAATGAGCCGCCACGTAATCCCCTCAGGCGCGTCAAACTCCCGCGGCGGTATCACCTTCAACGCCTCGCGCATAAAGTTCCCCCAAATCGGCAACGCATTTTGCGCTCCATAACCACGCAATCCAAGAGAATCATTGTTATCAAAACCCACATAAACGCCAGCCACCAGGTCTGGCGAAAACCCAACAAACCAAGCGTTCCTCGCTTGATTCGATGTCCCAGTTTTACCGGCCAATGGTCCCGATAGCCCAGTCACACGTCGCCCCGGCCCGCGGTCCATCACGCCTTTCAAAATTGTTGTCATGACAAACGCACCCTGCGGACTTAGCACATCATGCTCCTCGACACTCGCCTCGAGCAAAACCTCACCGTTATGTGTTTGCACTTTCTCAATAAACACCGGCGCTCCCACACGACCCTGATTAGGAAAGACGGTGTATGCATTCACAAAACTAATCGGAATAATATCGGCAGATCCCAGCGCGATCGAAAGATCATTCGGAAACGGCGTTTTCGCTGTCAGCATGCCCGCCTTACGCGCGATGTCATGCACCGCAGGAATACCCACCCGCTCGAGCAAAGTAATGCTGCACGTATTGATGGAGCGAATCAAGCACGAACGCACAGTAATGTCCCCGAGGAATTTACCCGTGTCGTTTTTTGGCTTCCATTGCTCCTGATGCTCCGCATCAAAATATACCTTCGGCGCGTCGGTTAAAATACTAGCCGGCGTTGCCTTATGCATTTCAATCGCCGTCGCATACACAAATGGCTTAAATGCCGACCCTGGCTGGCGCTTCGCCTGCGTCGCGCGATTAAAACTCGACAAAGCAAAGTCGTAGCCTCCCACCATCGCCAATACCCGATGGGTGTGAGGATTAATCGCCATGATCGCTCCCTCCACCTTGGGAATCTGTTCCAGCATCACCGTGAAGGGAGCCAATTTGTCCACGCGCACATAAATCAGATCGCCCACCTTCAATACATCGCTGGGAACCTTGGGCGCAGCAGTGAAAGCCTGCGGATTATATTTTCGCGCCCACAACATGTTTTGCATAGGCAACTGCGCCGACGCAGAGCCAAGATCCACCATCGCCAATTTATTGTTATCAGAGATACTCGTCACCACGCTCACAACTATTTGCCCTATCGCGAGATTCTCAAGACGGATGGCACCCATTGCATCTTCTGGATTGCTCCGTGCTGTAGCAACGTCGACATTCTTCCAGTTCCAAATATACTTTTGCCGCGGCACTCCAGCAAATAACGCCTTGCGCCTCTTGCCGAGTTCTTCCGACATGCTTCTACGCTCGTTTGGTGAGAAATTGGCAAGTGCACCCAGGTAGCCATGCCCCTTGCCAATGGTCCGCAGCCCTTCTTGCAGTGCTCTATTGGCGGCAATCTGCAGTTCCGCGTTCACCGGCGTGTAAATGTTCAACCCATCGTGAAACAGACGCTCCTCCCCGAGCTCCGCGACGAGCATGCGACGAACCTCCTCCACATAATAAGGGGCTTGCCCCAGATAGGGCTGTGTTCTGTTGGCGAGAACAATAGGCTCTCGCTTCGCAGTTTCCGCTTGCGCGTGTGTGATGAATTGTGTTTCCGCCATGCGCGTGAGCACATAGTCACGCCGCGCACGTGCTTTCTCCGAATTGGTACGCGGATTCAGCTTGCTCGGACTTTTGGGAATCGCAGCTAACGTCGCTGCTTGTGCGAGTGTGAGCTTAGCCGCCTTCACACCATAATATGTCTGCGCTGCTTCCTCAATTCCATAAACACCTTGGCCAAAGTAAATTTGGTTTAAGTAGAGGTTCAAAATCTCATTCTTGGTGAGCGAGTCCTCGATGCGCTTTGCCAAAAAGATTTCTTTGATTTTTCGCGTATAGGTTTGTTGACGTGAAAGTAACATCGTCTTTGCTGTTTGCTGCGTAATGGTGCTACCACCGATGCGCTGGCCGCCGATGAGCTTGTAGCGAAACTCGTTCAAAATCGCGCGCACAATGCCCAAATAATCGACGCCACCATGGTGATAAAAATCTGCATCTTCCGCCGCCAAGAAGGCGTTTTTCACATGCGGCGGCAAATCATCGAGCGCGATCACAATGCGCTTCTCTAAAAAGAACTCACCTATGAGATGGCCTTGCGCATCGAAGACACGACTGACTTGAGGCGGCTTATAATCCTCAACGCTGTCGAGCTTAGGCAAATCGTGTATGATGATTTGCACCACTGCCAAAGAAACGCCCACAAAAAACAATAGGGCAGCAAACAAAAGCCATAGTACTTTTTTTGATAACGAAACCACGCTGATTACCAAGCCCGCTTGTTTATGCTATTTTGCAAATGTGTTACCCTTCTCAAGTTTGCACGACCCACAAAAATGATCAAGTATCTAGGCTCCAAACGCCAGCTCATTCCCGAAATTTTAGACGCCGTCAAACAGGCGGCTCCAGGCGCACGCTCGGTCCTTGATTTATTTTCGGGAACTTCCCGGGTCGGTCATGCCCTCAAACAGGCTGGCTTTCAAGTCTATGCCAATGATCACAATACTTATGCCTTCATGTTGGCCAAGTGCTATGTCGAAACCGATCTGGAAGACATAGAGAATGCGGCCAAGAAGTTGATTGACGAGTTTAATCGCTTGCCCGGCAAGCCTGGTTATTTTACGCAAAATTTCTGCGAAGACGCCCGATTTTTTCATCCGCAAAATGGCGAAAAGATCGACGCCATTCGAGATGCCATAGAAGCGCATGCTTTGTCAGATGAGCTCAAGGCCGTGTTGTTGGTGTCATTGATGGAAGCTGCAGATCGGGTTGATTCAACATGTGGCCTGCAAATGGCCTATCTTAAACAATGGGCACCTCGGGCGAAAAACCCCCTTGCTCTGCGTCTTCCCGATGTGCTGCCTCGGGCCGTGCAGGGCAAGGGAAAAGCGCTGTGTCTCGATGCCAATCAAGCGGCTCAAACAGTTGTCGATGTTGCCTATCTAGATCCACCCTATAACCAGCATAGCTATCGCGGCAACTACCACATTTGGGAGACCCTGATGCGATGGGACAAACCCGAAGCCTACGGCCGCGCACGCAAGCGGGTGGACTGCAAGAGTGTGAAAAGCGCCTTTAACTCCAAGGTCAACTTTCTTGCCGCATTTCGAGAAGTGATACTGGCGCTAAAAGCCAAATCGCTGGTGGTGTCTTTTAACAACGAGGGCTTTATCAGCCGCCAAGAAATGGAAGCGTTGCTATCGCAAAAAGGCAAGGTAGATGTGCGTGCCATCGATTACAAACGCTATGTGGGCGCGCAAATCGGCATCTATAACCCAAAAGGCGAGCGGGTGGGCAAGGCAAGGCATCTTTACAACCAGGAATATCTCTATATTGTCACCGCATGACGCGCGCGCCCAAGAGTTTTACCGTACGTGCCGATCGCATTCCGGTTGGCGGCCTAGACATCAGCGAAGTGCTGAGTGTCGAGTTTTTATCTGAGTTGGTATTTGAGGGCTCTAAGCCGCTGACCTGGCAAGCAGTGGAGGGCGCTGAAGTGCAACTCCATCTCATGCCGGAAGCCACGATGATTCGTCTCACCGGTGGCGGCAAGTTTGTGATGGCTACGCCTTGCATTCGTTGTATGCACCAAGCTTCGTTTGCGGTCACGCTCGATTTCAATACGCGGCTCATGCCTGGCCAGGCGGAGCTTGAAGCGGATGGTACCATTACTCTAGAAAGTTTTAGCGACGACGTGCCGGTGCAAGAAGAAGAGTTTGTGGTGAGTTACTACCAAGATGGGATCATCGATATCTCCGCGCTTTTGCGTGAGCAGCTATTTTTGGATTTGCCAGACTATCCCACCTGCTGTGAACTTCCTGCTGTTTTCGGCGCCGAAGAAATGCTAGATGGTAAAATCCGACCTTTTGCTGCGTTGGCAGGTATGCGAAGCAAGTTATTGGGGCTCGACAACTAGTTTTAAATCGCTTACAGTGCACGCGCTTAAGCTGATCAGGAGTTTTTTATGGCGGTACCTTACGGACGTAAATCGCGCACCAAATCGCGCACACAACGCGCAGCGAACATGCGTTATACCCCCAAAGCCTATACCCATTGTTCCAAATGCGGCGAGGCCAAAGCGCCTCATCATATTTGCGGCTCGTGCGGTCATTATGCCGGTCGCCAAGTGATTCAAGTCGTCGAAGAATAGTTTTCTTTCTTTATGACCAAACGCATCGCAATTATTGGCGCTGGCGCATTTGGCACTGCCTTGGGCACCATGCTATCCAATGCGGGGCAGGATGTGGTGTTATGGTCGCGCGATCCCAATGAAGCGCTTGCTATCAATCAAAGCCACACCCATCCCACTCGCCTGAGTGGCCTCGCGTTGCCCGAGTCTCTGCGAGCAACATCTGATTTGCCAGCAGCACTTTCTTCCGCATCTCTCGTCATCTCTGCATTGCCGCTCGCTGCGCTTCGCGATGTTTGGAGCAGAGCTGCAGCGTATTTGCTCCAAAACACAATCGTTGTGAGCACATCGAAGGGCATTGAGCCCGGCACCTTACAATTTGCCTACGATATATTGGCCGAAATTCTGCCAGCAGAACGTTTGGCATGCCTGACTGGCCCGTCTTTTGCCTATGAACTAGCGACGGGATTGCCCACCTCTGTCGTAGTCGCTGCCTCGCAGCCAGACGTTGCAACCGCAGTACAGAAGCACATGTCTCATGGCGCATTTCGCGTCTACACCTCTGCGGATGTCATCGGCGTAGAAGTCGGCGGTGCGCTGAAGAACGTCGTGGCAATTGCCTGTGGTGCCGCAGATGGTCTTCGTCTCGGAGCGAATGCCAAAGCTGCATTGATGACACGCGGTATCGATGAGCTCAAGCGGCTTGCCATGGCGATGGGAGGTCAGCCAGAAACGTTGGCTGGTCTCGCCGGCATGGGTGACCTCGTGCTGACGTGCACGGGTGGCCTATCGCGTAATCGTTTAGTGGGCGAGCGTCTTGCGGGTGGAGCGAGTCTGCAGGAAGTCTTGCATGATGTCGGCGAAACCGCCGAGGGCGTAGGAACGGCGAGGGCAGTGCGGGCGTTGCAAGAGAAGTATGGCGTCGAGCTGCCGATCTGCGATGCGGTTTATCGTGTGCTTTTTGGTGGCGAGGGGCTGTGCGATGTTGTGCGGGCGCTGCTTGGGCGCGGCCATATTCTCACCCCATAGCCTGCTGTGGCAGGCGCAGCTCCGGTAAATGCGACAGGCACGAATGCGGGATTGTGTTTGTGCACAAAATTACCTTGTATTTTCTGCGTTGTTTGCATAAAATTGCCCTGTATTTTCTGCAATAAATGGCTGGATCGCATGAAACGGGATATTGAACAGCATCTCCTCGCATGGAAAAATGAAGAACGCCGATCGCCTTTGCTGGTGCGCGGTGCCAGGCACCTCGATTCCCAATTTGAGTCTCAAAACGGGTGGTGATATGGTCAAATTGCAAGAACCCACACTGTGCCTGCCGTGTGAAGAGTTTTTGGCGCAGCTCAGGCCCGGGCAGAAGATTTTGTAGCTGAATTTTGCTAAATTGGGATGATTGGGTGGCTGAATTTCAATAAATTGGGCTCCAGTGAAGCCACCCAAACTCTAGGGTGAAACTTATCCTGACGCGTTTTTTACGTGCGTGAATCAGTCGACATGTAATGTCAAAAAGTGCAACACTGAATGTACGCCTTGATCCATTGGTAAAAGTTCGCGTTCAAGCTGTCCTTGACAAGTTAGGCCTCTCCACAAGTGAGGCAATTAATTTGTTTTTCAAACGTGTGATCGCGGAAAGAGGAATCCCGTTTAAGGTGAAAATTCCAAATAAAATTACGAAAAAGACGCTTAGGGAAAGCGAACAGGGCATCGGAATCACTGCCTATGAGAGTGTAGATGATATCGTTGAGAAGCTCGATATCTAATGTTGCGTACCAATACAACAAGGCGATATTTTCTTTGAGCGGACTGGCTCACATAGCGATCTCTTTGAGTGATTAGGGGGTCGAGACGGGATTCATGGCTTCTGGCTCCGCAGGAGTCCAATTGCCAGCAGCACAGGGGCAGCCCGCGCTCTGGCGGGCGCATCCCTGTGTAACCTCCACCCCCAATCAACAGAGCTCCGAAGGAGAGAGATTAATTCCGGTGGTGTTTTCGCCTCGAATTCTTGCCTTACAGGCCAATGAGGTGGGGGGGATAATCACACAGGGATGCGCCCGCCAAGGCGCGGGCTGCCCCTGTGCTGCTGGCAATTGCGCTCCTGCGGAGCTGAAAACTGACGCTTAACGCCTATCCCACCCAATAGTATTCTGAATCCCACCCCACTTTACCTATATTGACAGTACCAAACCGCAATGGCAGATCTCCCATCGCTTTATCACAGTGGAGAGTGACTGTATGAATACAAGATTTCTGAGTGGCATATTAATGATGGGCTTGCTGGTTTGCGCGGGTGGCGTGCATGCGGGTAAGAAGAGCAAGCAAAACAAGCAAAAGCGAACTGACAGCAGTAGGTCAAGCACAACAGCGGTTATAAAAGTCCCGACTGTCAAGGGAGCGGAAAGCGAGAGCGCAACGGGCGGGACCTCGGGGCAAACAATGAGTGCTGCAGTAGCAGCATCAGTGGCAGCCGCGGCGGCGAGTTCGAGTTCATCGTCATCATCTGCGGCACCTGCAACAACTATCGCGGCCGCAATATCACAACACGTAGCGACAGCGCCGCAACTTCGTGCTGGCATCCATGTCGCAGCAGCCCCCATGACCAGAGCGGATTTTGACGGGCTGCCCCTCATCAGTCGGAATCAAGCGATCGCAAGCTTGCGGACTTTTTTGGAACAGGCTGCGGCTAGGATTACTGGATGGACTTCCGTGTCCTACTTCAATACCGATGCGCAGCTAGCAGTTTTGCGGCAGGCGTATGCTAGTGTGGGTTCTGGTTATAGGCAAGCTGTTGCAGGAGCTTTAGCAGGCACGTTGGCGCAGCTAAGAGGGGATGTTCCAGCGTACTTCGGTCCTCACGCCGCTGCTGACCAAACACCAGCTTCTGCTACTAGCAATCACGGGACGCTTCTTAGTTTTAGTGCTGCGAATTTAGGAGCATTGGCGGCTTTGGCCCCGGCGATTGCCGCTCAGTCAGCCTCGGCCGCGAGCGCAGCATCAAGCGTTTTCACTTCGCATGCTCCAATTACCCTGACAGCACCCAACTCTTTGGTAGCAGCTGCGGCTTCGTCATCCTCATCTTCTTCCGCGGCTTCAGCTGCGCTCGTAGCCCCGCCAGTGTTGCTATCCTTAGTTAGTGGCGTTTCCCCCGCTCACACTACCGCGCTGCGCTTTGCGAGAGTTGTGCGAGATTTGCCGTTTACATATAGTGTTACACTGCAGCAAGCTTCGGCAGCTTTGTATGCGCGTGTGCATCGAGGCGCATCCGATGTTTCGGCCGTGACAATAGCGCTTGCTGGATTAACTGACGATGACATTGGTAGTGCGACCTCTACCATAGTTTCTCCGATTGTGCTCGATCTCAATCATCTCCCCGATGACGCTGCTGTGTTCGGGCAGATCCGTGCGGCGGAAGCAGCTCAGTCAACCTCGACGATAGCGACCTCACTCCCGGTGCCTACAGCGACGCCGATTGCAGCGCTCAGCCTGTCACAGCTGCCTGTAAGTGTATACGGCTCTGACGACGATACGCCAACTACTACGGCGTCTGCAGTACCCCCCCAGCCGCTTGCTCCAACCTCAGCAGCGGCTGCCGCCAGCTCGAGCTCGCCCGTCCTCCAGACTACCTCGACTTCAACTTCAACGGCTGCAGCATGGGCTGCTTCGCTTGAGCATGACATGACCTCAGGGTTGTCATCATCGACGGGTTCATCCTCGGCTAATTCACCAAGTGCTGCTCTTTCAAGCACACCCTTTAGCGACAGCTACCATGTTCCCTTAAATAGCAGCCCCACTGCTCCTGTAACGGTTACAACAGCGAGCACCGCCGCATCATCTACAAGCGGTTCCTCAGCTTCCACGGGTGCAACTGATTTGCGAGGGTTGAGAGCAGCCTTGCAATCCTTGGGGGCGGTTATTAGCGGAGACCAGCGTGCAGTTGACTGGAGCGCTGATGGGTCAATGGTGAGCAGCCGCGTTGGTGCGATGCCGGATGTAGGTTTCCGCTTTACAGACAGGCACATTGGGCGCTTGAGACAAGCGCTTGAGAGAGGGACTGTAGAATTTACCACCGTTGGGGGTGATGGAGATTCAGTGGACACGCAACTTTCAACACGGAGCCTTTCAGCCTTGCTTGGTGGTCTTGATGCATCGACATTAGCATTGCAATTGCCGATTTTCAACATTCCTCAGTCTAGTGGTAGTGGTGGTAGTTATGTTGACGCCGCAAGGGCGACGTATGGTTTGGGCAATATAGCGCATGCATGGCCCGTGGATGTAGTGAATGCGCTCCGTCGGGAATATAGTGCAACTCTTGATTCAAGTTTAAGACTTGAGCCACTGGTGCGCCCATTGACGACGATGGCGGCAGAAGCAGCAGCTGCTGCTAGCGCATTTTCCCCGCCACCGACTTTGCCACCTCCTGTGCCTTTGGTGCCAGCCACGACAATTGTCGCGACGAGCTCAACGTCCACGCCTGCTCACACAGACTCGGCATTGACTTTGAGCCTATTGCCTAGCACGTCGAATGGATCCCCTACAGCTGGTGGAACAACAACTTCTCCTGCGGGGGGCGTAGTTACATTGCTGCCGCTTGGGACTGCAGCGACGTCTGGTGATTCATCACCTAGTGCTCCTGGAGTACCGATAACGGTGTCTAACGTAGCATTGCCAGATGTTTCTTTAACACCTGTTCCAATGATAGATCCACCAACGCCTTTCGCTTTGCCCACTGCAACTACGCCTATTCACACCACAAGCTTGGGATTGAGTTCAAGCCCAATGGGTAATGCGTTGAGTGCTGCTGCAGGCAGCCCTCCAGCGATGACTCCTTTGCCGGTGGCTACTACAATAGCCACGTCTGCTGTTCACACATCATCCTTGGCATCGTTATTTAATCCATTTCCTGGCACGTCGAGTACATCAGCAACAGGAGCGAGTGGAACAACATCGTCTTCACCGCTTACACCGATGGCGCTACCACTTTCGACAGCCTCCGCGAGCTCCTTGGCTAGCACGTCGAATGCGTCGGGCGTAGTTGCTCTTCCTACGACGTCATTAGTGGAATTTCTATTCGCAGCGAGAGGGGCAACCACGCAAGGCACTGGGTGGACTGGACACTTCTATTGGGTGCCCAGCGAAGTTCAGATCGTGCTGGACATATCCAACGACTTGGTTAGGAGAGGACTGCTTGCATATGACGCGGCAGATCAGGCGCTTGCTAGCGCAGCGACTCTAACGGCAGCATACCCGTATTTCTTTAGCGACACTGCTGCCGCTCAGGCAGCACAACCGGCACGTGTTGCAGATAGGGCTCCCTCCGCTGAAGTGGTAACTGAGCTGGGAACGCGATTGGCCGCCATGAATGCTGCTCTGCGGGAGGAGAGACTTGATAACGACGCTAGAGTTCCCTTTCTCACTACTGTGCAATATATGATATCGGGTGGTTCCCAACGTCTCTTTGTAGAGGCGGCGGAGCAGGGGGACCTTCAAGAGCTCTTCGGGGTAATTCGTCCTGGAAGAGGACGTCTCTTGAACCTTGGAAATATGAATGCCAATTGGCGACGTCTCTTCTTTGGTCCAGCTGGGGCACCGGCGGCTACTGTGGTAGCGCCGGCTGTGAATGAGGCGTATAGAACGCAGCTTGCGAATCACGCCGCTATTGCGAGATTGATTGCGCGCGTGCAGGCAGAGAATGCGGCTGCTGCTGCTGCTGCTGCGGCGAGCGCACCGTTGGCGACCGCTGTGCCAGCTGCAGCATCTACCGCTAGCACGTCTACATCCAGCTCGAGCAGCGCAACAAGCAGCTCGTCGTCTACATCCAGCTTGAGCATGTGGAATGCTTCAGTTGGTCTTGGTGGCTTGCCGCTTATGGTACCTGCTGCGGCTGCAGCAGCGGCAGCTAGCGGCAGCGCAGCTTCTTCTGCTGCTACGGAGACGGCAGCAAGAATCGGGCGTATGCAACCGCTTATGAATACTGTGGTTGTGGCTATTTTTGGGGATCACGCTGTTTGGCCAGTGGGAAGAAGACGCACTGGAGTTGGTCGTATAACATCACCTATCGCCCTCAATCCGAGCGGTGCTGTTCCCTGGGACGCATCGATGGCTAATCACTTGCGAACGATGATGCGAAATGTGGAGCAGTTGCTAGTCGGCGACGGGGGCCAAACGTGGACGGTATTTCTGTCATGGGCAGCAGATTTAGCTGCTACTGATGATGCGTCGCTGCAAGGCATGTTCGAGCGGACGCGAGCAAATGCGACTGTGAACCTCGTCGTTCCAAGTATAATTACAGCAGTAGCAGCTGATTCCGTTAGAGCAATGATGACGTATTTCAGACCTGAGCTTACTCCGGCAGCAGTGGCCGCTGCCGCTGCGAATGTGAACGCGATTATGGCTGCGAATAACGCAATGCCTGTGGTTAGCAGCACTGGCGTACTGCCTCTGTTTGTTGCGCAACAGCCGGTGCCTCAACATGTTGGGGTTAATCCACACGTCGCAGCAGCGGCTGTCGGTGCCTCCGTCAATTCAGGCCCCGCCCCCCACCAGCAACCACCAGCCAATAATAACGTTGCTGTCCCTCCTACGGTTGTGCCTCATCAACCTCTAGCAGCAGTTAATGCCCCTGGAAATGGCGGCGGTGGTGGTATGGGGAACGCTCCCCTGGCGCAGCCACTCCCACTCCCAGCGGTGCCAGCAGCGGCAGCAGCAGCAGTGCCGCTTGCACTACCACCAGTTGCTCCGACCTTCTGGCAAACCCACGTCCTCAAGCTCCGCAATCTCTTCATCGGTGCGGCTGTTTTCGCCGGACTGGTCAAGAAAGCTGAAGAGGCAGTCGAGGAAAAAAGGGCAAAGGAAGGACGCGCTCCAGCTCATAACTGACGCTGATAGACGTTTAACCTAAAATAGGGTTCCCAACTGCCAAAGTGGCGACGTGGGAACCCTATTTGTTTTCTTGCAATATTGAAAATGTATCGACGTGTCGCATCTTGACAGCAATAAACCCCCGTGGAAGGGTCTGCTCCGATTTATCACAAAGGAGTATCCGATATGAATGCGAGAGTTTTGACTGCTGTATTAATGGCAAGTGCGATGATAGCGACGGGCGGCGCGCATGCGATGAAAGAGGCGGAAAGTGGGGGTGGAGATGATGGTGGTTTCGTTGCTGCACCTCATGACGAGATAAGTGATGCACAAATGTTGAATCTGTTTCTGAGTGCGGTAGCAGCATATGTTGGCAATCATTTACATGTATCCAGCTGGGCTAACACCGTTGCGATCAACGCCAGCAACATGTTGAATCCCGGCTATCATTTCACGCGCGCGGAGCGAGCGCTGCTGAGGGCTATGCTATTGAGTGATACCACAACCGTAACTGTGGATGATCAGGTTGCCAGACGAATAGACAGGCTCGCCACACTTTTGGATGGTGCCACTGAGGCATCACATCCATTTTTCTTCGTTCCGCGTTCCGGTAGGGCGCATACAGTAGAAACTCCTTCTGCCGCTAGGATCAATGTTAGTTTTAATGTTCCTGCAGAGCAGATGAGGACATTGCTGCAGAATTTCCCACAGCGGCGCGCGGCGGCCCCAAGTACCGCAGCAATCTTGGCCTCTTCTGCAAACACGGGAGCAATGGCGACTACCTCGAACGGTATGCCACTCTACTCGCTAATGTCCTCAAGTCCCGCCGCACCGTCAGCAGCGACAGCTTATGCCGCAGCAGCGGCTAGCGGTGTCTCTGGTGGAGAGGGTGTTGGGATTGGTGCATATGAGTATAAAGAGCCACTCGCGTCAGCTGCTAGCAGTGGTGTCTCTGGTAGTGATTATCCAGACGGATATGATGATCGCATTGACGACGAATACGATCGAGTTGCCCGACCTCCAAGGTCGTTTCTCAGCAAAACTCTGGGCCAGATTCGCCGTGCCTGGTCAGCCCATTACACCAAGCTCCGAAATGGCGCGATTGCCATCGCTATTCTCGCCGGCGTGGTGAATAAATCAAGCAAGAATGCCGAAGAGAAAAGGGCCGACGAAGCTGAAGAGCAAAATTAGCTGCGAGCGATGAGTGGCAATTCTGCTCAAACACCGGGTGCCTTTGGCCCGGTGTTTTTTCTGCTCAAGATCCTACTCGAATAATTATTCGACTTCGCCTGAATGATTACCATCTCCAGATCCTCTCTTCCGCTGGCGCTATTGATTACTCACATTTTTGCTGACGGGATTCATGGTTTTCGCTCCTGCGGAGCGCAGAAACCATGAATCCCGTCAGCAGAAAGAGTGAGTTATCATTTAGCACCAGCAGGAGAGGGAGACAATTAAACCCCACTCCCCATCCCTACCACCCATGCCGGCCTTCGCCCTGCCGGCTCCGCTGCCCTCGCTGGCGCATGCTGCCGCCCGATCGCAATACGCAACGCATTGCGGTCCGCATCGCTCCCAAGCTCAAACACCAGATTGATAATACGGGTCCGGTAAGCCCCATGCGTCGGAAGCATCGCTCCCTGTGCCAAAAACGACATCACCAGAGGTATAAAACGATGCTGCGTCGCCCGCACCAAAGGTTGCCATTCTGTATTGAAATACGCCCCAAGAGATGCACCCAGCACCTGCAGATCCCCGATCGCTTGTGATTGATTGCCGTCGATGGCATGCAATAAAGCAAAATTATAATCGAGCTCCCCTCGCGCCGCGCGCGCAGCGATCCATGCAATGGTTTCTCTTCGGCCACTAAAAGCGGCCTGCTCGAGGCCAACTTGGCGGATGGTGGGGATCACATCAACCAAACCTAATTCACGCACATAGGTTTCAATGTTGTGCATGAGCTGGATGTTTCCTTGCGAGGCTGCCGTCGCATAATATTCGCCAAAGTAATTCGCACCCGCCCGGATAAGCGCATAGAGCGAAGCGGTGAGTCCACGTTGCGCCGCGTAAGTTGCCGCCTGCTCCCGCGCGCCGGCAGACACTCGAGGTGCCAAGATATTCATCACAACCGCATTGTTCAGTCTTGTTGCGGTCATGATAGCACCATCAAACGCTGTCGCACCCTGGGTAATAAGCCAGCGCAATAGACCAACATTGCCGTCGAGAACCGCAGGCTCTAGCAAACCATTGAGCGTGGCCAAGTTGTGATGATCTGGGCGTGCCATATAAGTGGTGGTCAGAAAATCCAAGGTAGGCGCGAGCGCAGCAACGTTCACCGTGCGGAGAATGAGCTGGAAGAGAAAGGGAGTGGGCAGGCGTTCCAAAAGTGCGCGCAGCGTGGCGATGTCATTCGTTGATGCTGCCGTTTCCGCATCGACAAGTGGATTGGCATGGGCGAGGGGAGTGAGGAGCAGGAAAGTAGAGAATGAGGCGAGGCGAAGAAGAAATCTCATGCGTGCATAACGCGTGTGAACACCACAATATTTCTAGCGGCTCCATGCCCCCGGGCGTTGCCCGAGGCTAATTAATTGCGCGCCAGGGGCGCTCAGTTTTGAAGCCCGGAGGGCACAATTTTCTAGCCTCGGGCAACGCCCGGGGGACTAGATCGGCTCGCCGACATAGATCATCGGCGTGCCCTCTCCCGATTTTTCCAAGGAAAAATCTCCCTCCCCCGCTGCGCAGGAGAGGGGGTTTTGTTCGGCAGTCAGCCTCCCAAAAAAAAGCCCCGAGCGATTTGCTCGGGGCTTGGTGGAAAGAGACTAGAATCAAAGTTGTATCGTCGCTATTTACTCTCTATCGAAATAACGGCCATACACCTTTTCATCAAATTTCTTTATCGGCGGCTTCACAAATGCCACTACCGCATGATAAGCACCTTTCACATAAGGCTTCACAGACGCCACTGCTGAGTTGGCTAGACCTTCCACTGCAGAGGGCACAACGTAGCTCAGTGTTGCGTTATAAGTCGCCTTAACAGCTCCAGAGGTTGCACTATACATTTTCTCACATGACGCACGACCAAAATCAGCCGCCATGGTCAAAACACGAACAGGAAACCCAGACAACGCAGAGCTTGCTAGACGCAACGACGGCAAATCGGTCTTGTATGCAGCATACAATACACCCGCACCCACCGACCCGAGTATCGCTCCTGAGAGCGCCCTTGAACCACCAAAGATTGGAAGCAATGCATAAGAAGCAGCACCGGCTGCACCAAAGGCATAGTCTACAATTTCAGGTGTCCAATCTGCTTTGTATACGAATTTTGTATTTGCTGAGGCAGCGTCAGCTGTACCAGATGCTTGTGATGCCACCTGTTGCTGTTGCGGTGCCACCGCGTTTTTTGGCGTGGAAGCTGGCGAAGTCTCGCCGCAAGAACCTGCGCCTAAGAGCTGCACAGTGAGCAGCAGACTTAAAATAGTTACAAAATTTTTCATCTTGCATTGCTCCTTTTAGTAAAAGAATTCTTCTAAACAAAAGCACCTGGACAACTTTGAGGCTGCCCAGGTGCGACGAGAATATTCTCTCACCCGTTCAGCTTATTTGCCAAAGCGGCTGTTGTAACCATTCTTGCCAAAGGCAGAGATGGATGCAGTTGGCTGGGCCAAGGTTCTATCCCAAACTGCGTTTGCAAGATTATCAGCAGCTTCTGGTGTCCAGTTGTTCACGAAGTTCGTGGACCGCACCCAGTTGGCACTCCAGGGAAGGAACGACGCGACATAGGAGGCTCTCTCTGCAACATATCCCAAGCCGGAAGTTGCCATCTTCAAGAGACCACCGCCGGTGAGCGAATCAGCGCCAAGTGCAAGGCTTGCAATGGCTAGGCCTTGCATTCCGCCTACCGCTTTGCCGCTAATACTTGCCCACGTAAGAGCCCAAGGTCCCGCCACCGTTGTTACACCCTTAACCATCGAACCAACAAGAATAGCCTCGACAACGCTCCACTCTGGGTTCGTGGGGACAGATCTTGCGAGTTGGCTATCATTGTACTGTAGGTGGTTGATCTGATGCTGCCCCACCATTCCTGCTGAAGCAGGGGAGGAAGCTGGAGCAGAGTCACCGCACGAGCCGGCGCCTAAAAATTGCACTGTAAGCAGTAAGCCTACGATTGTTACTAGATTCTTCTTCATTATTATGGTCTCCTAAAAAAAGTTTATCTGAACGTTTTTGACGATCGGTTTCACGGTTATTGCACGCTGTTAGGAAATGGCAATACCCTATTTGCACAGGAAGAAATGAGTGGATAAAAAAAGCACCCGAACGATTGGAGTCGCCTCGGGTGCTTTTAGTGGAGCTATAGCTCTTACCGATGGTTTGTTGCCATTGGGGGCTTCTTGATGTCCTTAGGTGCAGGCTGGGAGAAGAACATGGCATGACCGCCTCTTACAAGGAACGCGTAAGCGCCGACCAAAACGGCTGCTGGTGCCCACACTGGGGCGGTGACAACCGCGGCTGGTAGAACCGCAGCACCGACACCAAAAACTTTTACAGCTGTTAGGCCCGCTGCAGCAACGCCGGTGACGATATCGGATGTCCAAATCGCGCTGCTCTCTGCAGGGGCTGTCATACTATGAGTAGATCCAGCGGCAGTACCTGCTGCGCCCGCACCACCTACAGTCCCACCAGCTGGTGCTGTGCTGCTCGTTACTTTGGCATCCCCAGTTTTTGCGCCCGCTGCGCCGCCCACCGCATTTGTGTTTGGGACCGCGCCAGCAGCATTACCAACAGCGCCCCCGGTTGTGGCTGGTGTTGAACTGCCACCACAAGAGCCGGCGCCTAGAAACTGCACCGCGAAAAGCAATCCAACGATCGTTACGAGATTCTTCATCTTGTTTTCTCCTTACACGTAGACAAACTCTGAGTCTGTACTAGCTCAGGAGGAAGTTCCTGTCACATCGTCGACATTTTGCAATAGACAATTTTAGGTTTTGACGTCGACGTTAGCCAATTTGTCGTCGCGACGCCAAGATTTCCCTCTCCCGCCCGCGGGAGAGGGATTAAGGGTGAGGGTGGAAATCTGTAAACCCGGATGTTCCCCCAGGGTTTCACCGCGCCTGCAGCGCGGCGTGACCCAGGGCTATCGAGCTAAACGCCATTGGCGTTTTCTTGAGGTGCAGCTGTTAGATATGTGTAGCCATAGTAAGCAGCAAGAGGGAGCGCAATAGCTGTGGCGACATACCATAGGGCTGGCTGCCACAAATTGATGATTGCCTTCGAGAGAGGGATCATACCCATACCAGTGCCTGCAGGCCCAAGAGGAAGACCAACACCAGCAGCAGCAGCAGCGGTTCGTCCCGCTACCGTTAGGCTTCGCGCCATTGCCGGCACATGGTAAAGTGCGCCACCAGCCATAACGACGCCTGTTACCGCTTGTGCACGTGAAATGGACCAGGAAGTGGCTTGAATAGAATCATCACCTTCTGTCCCAGCTGAAGGTTCAACCGGTGCACCCGGCTGTTTGTCCATGTTCAAACCATTCTTTGCTGCTTTGCAGCGATGCTTATGCCCGTGATGCTTGTGCACGCGTGCACCTATACCTGGTTTGCGTGCTGTCTCATCACAAGAGCCAGCACCGAGAAACTGCATGCAAACGAGCAGTCCCAATATTGCTGCTAAGTTTTTCATAAATCTATTCTCTCCAATAATAAATCATTTTATTTACATGAATGATTATTGTGTTATCGCATGCTGATTTTGATTTGCAATAGATGTCTATATATAAAAAAACACCTGAACAAGAAAACTTGCATCAGGTGTTTTTGACGAACAGAGCTCTAAACCAGTGTTAGTTCTTGGCAGCTGGTGTAGCGGCTGGTGTTGCTGAAGCAGGAGGTGTAACTAGTGCTGGTGCAGAAGCGCCCCATCCCATCAAGTAAGTAACGACCGTAGCCACTACCGGAATAGCAATAGCTCCTGCCCTAACGTAGTTGTTAGCTATGCCAGCGGTAAAGCGAGCATTGCCGAACTTATAAAAGCCACCAGCAGTTAGACCTTCCAATGCTGTGACTCCTAGCCCGACGTATAGGGGCGTCCAGTTCGAGGCTACCGCTGCTGGAGCAGGGAGGGCAGCAGTCTTGCCTTGGCCGTCTTTGCCATCGGCAGTTTTGCCAGTGTCTCCAGCTTGGGGAGCGACAGCTGGGGTGGCTGGCGTAGCTGGGCCAACCTGGTTCTGCTTCACGCCGCTAGTAACAGCAGGAGCAGCGGTGTTTCCGCAAGAGCCAGCGCCGAGGAACTGCACAGTTAAGAGCAGACCAACTATTGTTACGATATTCTTCATAAAAACTTCTCTCCTTAAACAATAACAAACGTTGTGTTTGATTGAATGGTCATTGAGTTGTGTCATGCTAGGTTTGTTTTGCAAGAGCCTATTTTGCGCTTTTCGCCTCAATTAACATGTTGATCGGCCCACCCAGCTCCTTGGCGATACGCATGTCATGCACGGAGACGACGACAATTTTATCCATTTGCGCACATTGATGAAGCATCCGAGTGAGCAATGGCTGATAGGCTAGATCCAAATGCGCATAAGGTTCGTCCAGCAAATACACCTGCGCTTCGCGATCAATAAGCGCCCGCGCGATTTGCACCCGCTTGCGCTCGCCGCCAGACAAAGTGCCTAGCAATCTGCCTAGCAGGTGCGTCATTTCTAGTTCTTCACATAATGTATGAATGATTTGCAATGTCGCATGATCGAGCAGGGCATTGTTGCCGCGCCGTGGTGCCAAGCCTTGGGCGATGCGTGTTTCGACTAAGAGATCCGCGGGGCAGGGATCCTGTTGGCCAATGGAGGCGATGTGTTGTGCGCGTGTGATCGAGGGGAAGGTGG
>Ga0207042_1029_pt1 | contig 36191 bp, 33 predicted proteins | sample Alteio_BWMinCont_70_FD_153310 | JGI IMG/M metagenome (GOLD analysis project Ga0207042, IMG submission 153310) | Enriched cells from forest soil in Barre Woods Harvard Forest LTER site, Petersham, Massachusetts, United States -... | ecosystem: Environmental > Terrestrial > Soil > Temperate forest >... | reverse complement strand
TAGAAGTTCCGTCACGTTGCCGTTGTGTATTGCCTTTAGAAAAGCAAGGCTTCCTTGTGCAAAGATCGAGACATTATCGGGAGTGGGCTCAAGCGCAGCTATAAACTTCAAGGGCCCATCGATCTGCTCAGCAAGCGCCGCTGCTGGAAGGCGCCGTAGTGCACTTCGTCAGGCGATTGTTCATCCGCAGCAGGCTCGTGTGCAACGTCTCGCGCTGCTGACGCCGCTTCCGCGTGTGGCGATGGCGCAGGCTCCTCCGCCGGAGGCGATAGCCGAGCGACTGATTCTGCAGCGCCCTGAGCTAAGCGGTCATAGCGCGCTTGCGCTTCGTTGAGCGCATTGCCCTGACTGGTTAGATGACTTTGCAATGCTGCGACCGAGGCATTAGTTGCGGCTACACTCGCTGCTTGTGCTTGCTCAAGATCAACTTGCGCTTTGGTAACGGCTTCCTCCAGTTTTTTGATGGCATCTGGAGCCGGAGGTGCGCCTATCGCTGCCCCATATTTACGAGCGAGCTCCGTTCTTTGTTGGCGGAACGCCTGCGATTCTTGTTCCTCTTCTAAAGCTGCGTTTGCGTAGGCGAGATTATTTTGCGCTTGCTCGAGCCTGACACGTGCATTGACGGCGTTGGTGACATGACTCTCTACGCTTTCTACTGCGGAAGCCAGGGCAGCTTGGTGACTTTTTGTCTTCCCTTGTTGAGCGCTATGGTCGGCGAGCTGGGTCTGAAGCAGTGCAACGCTTTCTTTTTGTTGAACTTCAAGCTCTTCAATTCGTGCGCTTGCTGCCTCTCTGGCTTTGACTGCGCTTTCGGCGTGTGCAACCGACTTCTCGCTTCGACGGTTCGCTTCAGCGACAGTGCTTGTCACCGTCTCAAGTTGCGCGCGTAGCGCATCAAGATCTTTCCTGTGCGCGGCTTGCATTGCTTTAGCCGCATCTTGTGCTTTATCCCTCTGATCCAGTAGATCCGTCGCGCGTGCGTCCAGGTCATTGTTGGATTGGGTGGTGGCTTTTAGCGCGCTATCTAACTCGTCGATACGCTGCTTGGCAGCTGCGGCAGCTTTTTTGTTGCTTGCGAGAAGTGCTTGGTTCTCCTTCGCTGCGGTAAACAGAGCCTCTGTGGCTTGTTGAGCATCAGGAACTGTCTGCCGGAAGGCGTCGAACTCTGCTTGGCTCTTTTTTAGTGCGCTGGCGAGATGTTGGTTCTCAGTTGTGATGCGTTCTAAGTCTGTTTGTAGTTGGCTGCGTTCACCTTGCAACTCTTGGACGCGATTGGCCAACCCGTTTGTCTCAGTTTGTGCCGCTTCCACATCGTGCATCAATCGAACGGAACGCGCCTCTGCTTTTCTCGCCCTGTCTTCAGCTTGTTGAGCGCTGAGTTTGGCAGTAGTTAACTGATGCGCATGCGTATCATTGGCGGCGATAAGAGCACTCCGAGTTGCCGCAGATTCGCCAGTCAGCACGCTGATTCGCTGTGCTTGCTCAGCAATTCGCGCGTCGCGCCGCTCTAACTCAGGCGTTGCTCCACGGTTGGACGCGCTGAGTAAATCGATTTGTTGTTGCGCCGCATGTAGCGCTTCCACATTCTGGGCAGCGTCACCTTCATATTTTGCGCGTGCATGATCAAAGTCTTGTTGTGCTGCACTTGCTTTAGCAGTTGCGGCTTCTTGTCGCGTTCGCTCATCGCCAAGTGCTGCCGTCTGTTCTCCGATTTGCGCAGCTTGAGCAGCAATTTGTTTGTCTTGACTGTTGAGTTGCGCTCGCAATTCTAAGTTCGACTGTTCGAGTTCTGCTGTTCTTGCGTGTGCAGCACCGAGCGCTTGGGTTGCTGCCAAGTTGTCTGCGTTACTCTTTACAGCTGCAGCTTCGGCCTCATCGAGTCTTGCTACGAGCGTTTTATTCGCAGCCACTGTCTCATCTGCAAACGCTTGCAGAGTAGCATTGGCAGACTGGGCGGTAGCAAGTTGCTCCTGGGCGCCCTTGTGATCGGCATCCGCTTTGCTCGCGCGTGCATTAGCTGCATCTAGCTGCGCCTGCATACTGAGCATTGCGCTGGCGTGCGCATCGCTCGTCGCTAGCGCCGCCGCATGCTTATCGTCGTGTTCGGGGGTATGTGCACGTGCCGCAAGAGCGTTTTCTGCAGCTCTCTGCGCTTCTTTAGCCTCCTTTTCTGCAGCACTGTCAACGAGACGCTTACCGGCCGGCTCGAGACCGGCGAGCGCGTTCTCCATCACTTCCAGCCTCGCGTTTAGAGCGCGACGGGCTTCGCCAAAAGCGCGATGGGAAGGAACCAGGTTCCCAAAGAGTAACGCCATAGCACTTGGATCTACCGGCTCAGAATTGAGTTGAATGTATTTTCGCCTAAAAGCGTCGACCGCTATTTTAATCGCCAGGCGCTCGGAACGAGGTTTTCTACTCAGTGCTTGCTCGACCTGCGCCGGTGTTAAGCGGTGCAGATTGTCGATTTTGATGATTCCATTCAGCTCATGGCGGGCGGCTATAAGCATGTTTGCACGATGTGCATCATCTCCCTTGTAGAAGCTTTGCCATGTGGCGTCGCGGAATGAGGGTTCTAAGGGCGCACGGTGTGGTCCAACGTCGTGCGTGCCTGTGGGTTCGGCTCGATGTTCTGCATGCGTGGGGCGCGTTTCGGGGGCACTATCCGCGCGGATATGGACAAGTGACACCTCGTGAGGTCCCCCAATCTTCGGCGGCACCATTTACCCCCTTCGTAAAGATGTGTCGTTTAGCCATTGTACTACGGCTGCAATATCGAGTTGGAGATCAGATGAGCTAAATTGTCTATATTGAATAAAAACTGGAGAAATTGCCTTTGGCGCTCAACAATGAACCCTGGTAATTGTTCACTGTGGGTGAACAAATTCTTGACTTACAGTAAGCGCGCGCAGGACGAAAGGCAGACTCCGGAGGAGGCTTAATTGCCAGTAGCCCAGGGAAAGCCTGCGCCCTGGCAGGCGCAGCCCTGGGTAAACAATCCCTGACATCCCTATTGCCCCGAAGGGGAAAATGGGATGTGGGGGTTATTATTTAAATATTATGATTTAAATTTAATATTATGATTTAAATTTAACCCAGGGCTGCGCCTGCCAGGGCGCAGGCTTTCCCTGGGCTGCTGGCAATTAAGGCTCTTCCAGAGCAGATTTAGATCTCACCAATGAATTTCACCAGTCATAGCTATAGTCCGGCACCGCAGTGAGAAGCCTCACCCGCTCCGCAAGATCATCCGTTTCCATTGCGTGTGGGTTGACTTGCAGCGCCCTCAGCGCATTCCCAAGCGTGCTCGCATCAACTGCCAATGAACCCGTCTCACCCTCGCTCCTGGAGGGGACATAGCGCGTCCCATCTCTGACGAGGTCTGCATCTGGTGGCACTCTAGTCCTGCCAGCTTTTCTTTGTATAATCGGCCGCAGCTCAGCATTTAGGAGGCCATAGATCTCCTGAAGTTCCTCTGTACTTAAATGTTCTGCATTGGTGCGCAAAAGCTGATGCAAATCCCGCAGCATATTTTTGAAGCTCGCATGGGTGGCGTGACTACCTGGTGGGTGCGCGTCAAGGAATGCCTGTGTACGTTTTGTGCTTGAAGCAGCTTTTGCCTGAGCCTCGACGGATTTTTGCAATTCTACTACTTCTCCCAGGATTTTTCTTCTGTCGCCAACGATGCGTGCTAACCCCTCGCTTCGCAATGTCGCGGCAGCCGCTGCCACTTCCTGTCGCTGAAAATCCCCTAAGGTTGTGAGTTGTTGTGCGCTCATATGTTCGCCATGGTTGTGCAGAAGCGCAGAGAGATCCTTAAACATTTGTCTCAATTTGACCGGGTCACCATGAGAGCCAGCCGGATGCGCTTCCAAAAATGCGTCAACGCGCCTCGCCACCAAAAGTGTTTGCAAGAGGCTCATGTAAGCTGCAATGCGCTTATCAATCTTGCCTTTGATGGTGTTTTCAGTTGACTGACGTGACAAAAAACCTTGCTTTGCTCTGCGTTGCACCATTGCTCTTTTGTGTTCCAAAATATTGAGCATCATCGAGAGATCTTGTGCGTTGAGTGACTCGGGATTGTTCAGCGCGACATCCAAACTGCCAAACAACCGCTTAAGGGCTGGGTTTCCCACATTTTCCGCGCTTTCTCCGGAGTAGTGTTGATCCACAATGCCCTCGACCAAAGGAGATAGTTGCTCTTCCCTGAGATCAGTGCGAAAGAAATCGAGTCGCTCAAGATGCTCAGCCGTGCTCTCGGGCATTGCCGTTTCGCCGTAAGCACCCCTGATACGCACTGAAAGTTGACCGAGTGTTTTGAGAAGTTCGGTTCGCTCGGGCAGGCTCAGGTTTCTTGGTGTAGGGGACCCACCTAAGACTGGCCTTAACATGACAGTGTCGCGGAGTGAGTCTAGGGTTGATTCTAGAGCAGCATCCAATTGCTCCGTCGCCAATTGTTTGAGCGCAGCGTGAGTTTGCTGGTCAGCTTTTGAACTTGGCTGTAAATGCATGAGTTGTTCTAAGTTTGCTATTGCACTTGTTAGGCTTGGGGCTGTGCCAGTACCGTGAACACCTCGAAAGGCCGTCAGTGCGTCACTTAACTGACGCAGTGCAGATTGCGTCGATGGCGTATCAACCGGTGTAGCGCCCGCAAGGCGTGCTACTTGCGCGACGCCCGCGTCGAGTGATTGCCGGGTGCGCTGCGCAGGCTGTTCTGCAAAATATTCGGCAACAGCTTTTGTCAGCTTTCCAAGTTCTTTTTGCAACGCGCCACGATCTGCTGGCCGTCCAAATCGGATTTGTTCGACGAGTTCCTCCATCCTCTTCATGGTATCGCGAATACGTTGCTTTTCCGCCGAGCCCAGATTGGGTCTATCTAAAACGGATGTGACTCTATGTTGTAAACGTGCAAATGCACCTGAAGCATCGCTTCTACGGGCCATGGAGGTTAAATCATTTGCAGGTGACAGATGTTTTTCAAAGTTGGCGATGGCGGCATTTGTTTCGCGTTCAGCGACGACATCTGGATGACTTCGCGATAGCTCGGGGCTCGCTCTTCTGAGATGCGCGAGCGTTCGAGAGACGTCGGCAGCATCGATGCTATTGCTGAGTGATAGCTTGAGAACTAACCCGGCAGCAGAAGTTGTGGTGATTTCTGGCGGGCGGCTTTGCTGCGCCACAAAGGCACTCACTTCACTGGAAAGCCGTGGGGCTGCTGGCGCCGCTTCGGGGCCACGCACGAGCCGCATGGTCGCATGCGCGGGCGCAGGGGTTGCTGCAGTTGCATGTGGAAGGGGGCGGGTGGCAGCTAAATGCTTGTCGTCCGACATATGTGGGAGCTCATGGGCTCCCCCGGTTTTCGGTGCGTGGTGCATAACATTTCTAATATACAATGTTGTTGTCTTTGCCGGAAGTATTATACAATGAAATAATCAAACAAGGACAAGTTAGTATGCGCCATACGTCACCTTTACATGGACCTTCGCACGTGGGTTCACCGCATGAAATAGAGAGTGGGCGACCGGGAGGGATTCAGCATCGCGATGGCTTTGAATCGGGGCCTGCTTCGATGCACAGCACCCCGGCGCAGCGGGAAAAGACGATTAACGATAGGCTTCGAGTTGTGAGGCCAGAGGGTGATGCCCTCACGGTGGATCGTCTTCCTCCTAAATCTGCTTCCACGATTTTAAAAGTGCTCTCGGCACACGAGGCCGCAGGTCGGCTTATCGAGCCTACTCTGGGCACCAGAATATGGAACGGCATCAAAAGTACCTTTGCGGGAATTTGGAATTGGAGAGATCCGAATGCGAGCAGGGGCGAGCAGGTCTTTCGGTTTCTCACGCAAATTGTGGCTCCTTTGGCGCTTTTTACCTTGGCTGTATTTACAATTGGACCGTTCGCATTTTTTACTATTCCAAGCATTTTAGGGATGATGGCGGGCAGCCATGTTGCCGGACGAGTTGGTGCACGGGCCATATGGGGTGGGGAGGCTCAGCGAAGAACGGCGTCCGAGGCAGCGGCGCGAGAATTGCTTGGTGGTTCCCCGACGCATAGGGTCATCTATGATCATGTGGAGGCGAATAATCTTCTCCCTAGAGGCGAATTCGATTTGGCGACTAGAAGCTATTTGGCGGAGAAATTGCGCCTGCTTGAGGATAGAGGAGAACCGCGGACCGCTGCAAATTTGCAAAAGCTGATTCTTGCTGATCTGGCACTGCACCTAAAGGATCTCCATGCTGCTAAATCAACCGGGCAAGACAAACATGGAGCAGCGGCTGCTGCTGCAGGCGGAACGAGTGGCACAGGTGCAACGACTACAACAACCTCAACAACAACAGCGGCCACGACAACATCCGCAAGCACAACAACTGCGCCGGCTAGCGCTGGAGCTGAAAAAGCAAAAAAACAAGCAGAACAGCGAGAACAAGCAAACAGGGGCATCGACCTCGGTGCAATGGCTCGACAAGCAGAAAAGCTTGATACGAGCGCGCCACTTCGCTTTCGCCGACGACCCAGAGTGGGCGCACCGGCTCCAGCAGGTGAGACTCCGGGTACGGAGTTACCACCAAAGATAAGAACGTCGTCGGCCCCAAGTGAAGCAACTACGCTGGCCGCTTTGCCGCCTGAAGCCTTGGCATCATTGGCGCAGGCACGGCAAGACGTCAAAACAAGAACAGCGACGGCATTTCGGATGGCGAGTGATGTATTGGCGTGGCTTCGTCAGCATGGGCGAGACGTAAGTGGGATAACGGTCAGCTTGGCTACACGTCAAGAACAATCCAAAACACTTAGAAAGCTTGCTCAGGGTTTGTCGAACGAAATTGGTGGAGACCAAGTTGGTGATAACGAGACCTACAAAGCACTGCTGAGGGCATTTGGTGATCTCGCAGATGCGCACAACAATCTTGGTCAACGCGAAGCTGGCCTGCTGAAAGGGGGGGCCGCACCGCTTGCACTCACCTACGAGGGTGATTCGTCCATACCACGAAATGTTGCGCCAGCTGTACTGGATCATCAAGACGTGGAAACTGATCAGCTTCATAAAGGCACCGTAGCAGTTCGATCAGACGACCGAGTCACGTCGACAGGGGAATCAAGCAGGGATCGGCAAAAGGCACTGAAGGCTAAACAGGCTTTTGATGCACTTGTACAAAAGATTATTGCTGAGCAAGGGGCTGCCGTCGCCGTGAATGGCATGCGCGACGACCAGGTGTATAAGTTGATGGTTCGTATGTTACGCCAAGCTGAAGGCACTACTGCATTGTCGACGGGCGCCAGTAAATCCTATAATGCGCTTGTCCAAGTGTATACTAATCTAGCTTCAGCCAAAAATGCTGTCGCTGCTTCAGATAAGCGGTTAAAAGGGGACGCTGCACCGCTTGCACTCACCTATGAGGGTGATTTGTCCGTGCCACCTGCTATGCCTACGCCAGCTCGACCTCGACCCGAGGTAGCGAGAACCATGGATAGAGCTGGAATCAATGTGAAGGAACCTGGCAGTCCATTAGAACGAGCCGCTCAACAAGCGGACTACACTGCGCAGGTATTGCAAGCGCGTTTGCCCGTGGAAACTCCAAGTCATGTGGATAGATCGCAAGGGGGCACTAGTCCCGATCACAATGCAAAGTTAATCAAGGATGGAATAGATACAGCAAATGCTGCCGCAGCGAAAGCTGATGCAAGCGGAGACCATGCGAGATTAAATCAGATAATGTCTGACCAATTGGACCTTCTCGGTAACGTTCTTAGTGACGAGGCTGCCGCCCAGGCAAAAGCAGCAGCGGCTTCTGCGATGGCAGACATAGATCGCAATGTTGAAAAACGCTTGCTTGATGAAGCAGCAGTAAAAGCTGCGGAGAGTGCAATTGCAGCTGCACACGCTGCTACGGCTGGATCTGACACGACGACCACCAAGGTGACGGCTGCTAAGACAGCCGCCGCTGCAAAAAAAGAGAGTGCTGCTTCATTCTCGAAGGCTACTGCAAGTTCGAAAGCCAGCGATGCGGCGTTGAAGAGCCACCTGAGTTTGATCGCCCGCATGAAGCAGCTCATCAATGAAATGACGAAAATCCAGAAGGCCATTAAGGCGAAACAACAACAAATATCAAAGGAGGGGAAATTGGTTCGGCAGGAAACGCTAAGAGAACTTAAGTACAGCCAAGAACAACTACAAAGAGTGGAGGGGAATTTTAATCTCCTCTATGGACAGCTAAATAGCCGAATCGGCAGTAGGCCACTTTTGCAACCTCTACTGCAAAATCTCAGTGTCTTGGCTCATCAGGCGACGGAATCTTCCCACCGCAGTTTTCTTAGAAGGGCACGTTAGCTACCCACACACGGACAACCCCGTAAGGCGTAGCCAGCCACAAGATGTTATTCACCTCGTCATACGCCATATCATTGATACCAGCCCCTCCCAATCCACCCATATCCTGAGTGCCGCTGCACGGAATTGGCTGATTCACCGAGTTGGGATTCGACGGCGCATTCGTGATATACACCGTCGTGTTCTGTGCCGAATAGCAAGACCATTGCCCGACACCGTCGCTCCCCGGAGCCTTGCTTCCATCAAATACGCTGAGCTCATTTGCAGTCGCAACCCATATTTTATTGCTCGCTTTTATAAGCGCTTTGATATCGCTGAGCCCTCTCGCCAGCACTGTGCCATTTTTCGCAGCGAATCGGGTCCATACGGCCCCATCGAAATGAACGACACCGCCATAGATGGCCTGAGAGGAGCCCCCCTGTAGGCCAATCCAAACATCCGAGGAGAACCCAGCAATACCGGATGTAATCGCTGTATTGTTTTGGGTAAACCCCACAGAAACTCCACCCCAATTTTCAGGGCCAAATGGGATCGGCGGCTGGCTAGGATCTTTCAAATTCTTCAAATAGACACCAGCAAGTCCGACTCCAAGATACACCGATTCCGAAACACCAAACCATTCCTTGCCACTGACCAGATCGATCGCAATCGCGCTAATCCATTGCGCAGGCAAAAGACGTTCTCCTTGTTGGGTGAGGTCTTGCTGAAGCGTCACCACGCCGTTCTTGGTGCCAACATCTATGCTAGATGTTCCAAATGCGATAGACAAAACCTCGTCGCTATTCAACGCTTCAATCGCCTGAAACTTACCCGCCGCTGGATCCTGTCCGGCGGGAAGTCGCAGAAGACCATACGTGCTCCCTTGCCGTGCAATCCACAGATCGCCATTGGGCGAGAAAGTAAACACATTCAGCGCTGGCGACCCGCTAGAAAATATAGTCGGATTCACATCGGCCCACGGAAATGCTTGCCACGTTCCATCTGCCCTTTGCCAAATCAAACCGCTCACCTGATCGCTTGCAAACCACGTCCCACGCGCGGGGTTGTACGCAGCTTTGTTGATATTTCCGCCAAGTAATCCGGTGGGATATGTTGTGAAGTTGCACCACGGCGTGAAGATATTAATTGTGGCGGTGCTGTTAAGAGATTGAGTGCCAGCTTTTGCCGCAATCGAAAAGGTCATCGATGGATTAAAGCACTCAGCTGGAGTCGGCGCTGGAAAAGTGAATTGTGTGCCATTGGGAATAGCGGCTTGTGCGATGGCGACGTTTGATGGGAAATCGCTTGGCTTGGTAAGGGTAAATGTTGCAGTCGGAAATTCCAGGGATCGCCACGTGGCGACGAGCGTGACCTTGCTGCCTGGTTGAACCTGTTTGACTGCACTAGCAAACGTCAAGACTGGATGGCCGGGGGTGGGTTCTGGTACAGCTGGACCGCTTGGCGTGGTGCTGGGCCCGCTTCCGCAGTCACAACGCACCAGTATAAAAGTCAGCAAAACACAGATGAAAATTCGTTTCACGCCAATCTCCCATCACATGACCAGATTAGATTATCACATGGTGAGATGCGCCGTGGGAATCACCCGATTTTAGCATAACTATCTAATAAAGAATGGGTAAGTAAAAAAGTAGACCTTGCTCCGGAAATGGCGTACAATTCCGGAGTGAACTCCGAGAGGACCTGCGGAATGTATCAGAGACTTTCTAATTTGCCGATAAATAATAGTTTTTTTCTCTTCGGCCCGCGCGGCGCAGGAAAAAGCACGCTGCTGCGCTCGCTCTTCCCAGACGAAACTAGCCTGTGGGTGAATTTGCTTAATCCAAAAGAGGAAGATCGTTTTGCCAGGGATCCTGCGGAGCTTATTGCCATTGCCGATTCGCTGCCAGACCAGATACAGCATGTTGTCATCGATGAAATTCAGAAGTTGCCACGTTTGCTAGATGTGGTGCATCTCCTGATTGAGCGCCCACAAATAACGCCTGCAAAGATATTTGTGATGACGGGCTCAAGTGCACGTAAGCTCAAGCATGGAGGAGCAAATCTTCTCGCTGGGCGCGCATTTGTTTATCACCTTAATGCGCTGTCCTATCTGGAACTTGGCGCAGACTTTGATCTTTTGCGTGCCATTTCTTTTGGGCTCTTGCCGAAGGTATGGCTTTTTCATCACGATGAGGAGCGCATTAAATTTTTAGAGGCGTATGCGCTGACCTATCTCAAAGAGGAAATTTGGGCCGAGCAAATTGTTCGCCAACTTGACCCATTTCGCAAATTTATTGAAGTTGCTGCGCAAAGCAATGGAAAGATCATAAATTATGCAAATGTAGCGCGTGATGTGGGTGTCGATGATAAAACAGTAAAAGAATACTATTCGATTTTGGAAGACACTCTCATTGGGCACTTTTTAGAAGCCCACCAAAGTTCATTCAGGAAGCGGCTCGCGCAAAAGCCAAAGTTCTATTTCTTCGACACAGGTGTCGCACGTTCGCTAGCACGGTTGCTTTCCGTGCCACTTCGGCCACAGACCAAAGCCTATGGCGACGCGTTTGAGCATTTCATCATTGTCGAATGCATGAAGCTTGCGCAGTATTTTCGTCCGGATTATCGCTTCTCCTATCTGCGCACAAAAGACGATGCTGAGATTGATTTGATTGTCGATCGACCGGGGGAGGCTTCGCTTCTGATTGAAATCAAGAGTGCAGTAAATGTTTCTGAGGAGAGCCTGAGCTCCTTCAGTAGGCTTGTAGCGGATTTTTCGGATTGTGAAGCGATTTGCATCAGTGATGAGGTGCGTGCAAAACGTTATGGGAAAATCACGGTGATGCCCTGGCGGGATGCAATCGTGAATTACTTCGGGCGATTAGATATCGATCGGTAATTTCTGCCGCAGCCCTTTCAAATCTCCGCGATGCTTCTTCGCAGCGATCCGCCTTTGCTTAGACGCCTTGCTCGGCTTCGTCTTCTTGCGTGCCTTGGGTTTCTTCAGCGCGTGTCGCACAATCTCGGCCAATCTCTCTCTTGCGATTTGTTTGTTGCGAAACTGGCTACGCTCGCTGTCGACGTGCACAATAAGTTCACCCTCGGTGGTGAGCTTGGCCGCTAGCACCTTGAGCACGCGTGCGCGTTCTTCGTCCGTGAGCGCAGATGTTTGTGAGATGTTCCAGCGCAATGTCACACGCGAGTTGGTTTTCTGCACATGCTGACCACCAGGCCCGCTAGAGCGGCTAGTAGCGATTTCAAATTCCGAGTCTGGAATCGATATGCCGAGTTGTATGTAGAGCTCGCCTTCCATCAGTTATAGACTAGCAGAAAGCGTCTTTTGTTGCATAAACATTCATTTGCTCTCCTCGCAAAAACCCCACTAGTGTCATGCCAAACTCCTTGGCCACTTGCACTGCCAAGCTCGATGGCGCTCCGACTGCAGCCACCACGCCGATACCCGCCATCAGCGCTTTTTGCATGAGTTCAAAACTCGCACGGCCGCTGAGCAGCAAGATGTAATTGTGTAGTGGTAACTTCCCCGCAAGCAATTGTGCTCCGATGACCTTGTCGAGCGCATTGTGCCGACCCACATCTTCGCGCACGCATACAAGCTCGCCCGTTGCTGCGAATAGCGCTGACGCATGCAGACCGCCGGTTTGCTCGAAGACGCTTTGTGCTTGGCGAAGTTTGCTCGGGAGCGTGTACATGACCTCCGGGGAGGGCATCGGAGATTGCACAATGATCGGAGCACCTTGGATGGCAAGGGCAGCGAGCGAGCTCTTGCCGCAGACGCCGCAGCTCGATGTGGTGTAGAAGTTTCGCTCGAGGCGGGCGAGATTGACTTCGACGTTCGGAGCGAGATGGATGCGGACTTTGCTATTGCCAGCGGGGAATTCAGATTGACTGATTTGCTGGTGCGATTGGATGATCCCCTCGCTCAGCAAAAATCCACAGGCGAGCTCTTCGTCGTGCCCGGGGGTGCGCATGGTGATGGAGATGCTTTTTGTTGCGCGCGCTAAGACTTGGCCGTATGAGAGCTGGATTTCGAGCGGCTCCTCGACCGCAAGGACGTCTTTACAAGAGATGTGGTTACTGCGGAGAAACTTGTGGATGTCGACATGGGTGATGCTGGTATCGTCTGGCATGCTACTTGAGCTGCGGTAGTGAAAGCGATTTGGCAATGACCTTCAGATTGATCGACTGAGATTTGGCTGGGCAAGCTTAGCATGACGCGTCAGTGACCTTGTTCATGAAAGTTATCGACGTCATGTTCTTCGCCATCTGTCTTATCTTTGTCGCCATGAGGTGTTGTCGTTTTCGTCAGAGGCGTACAAGTTCCATCCGCGGCGAGAAGGCAGATATTATCTACCCGGATTACCGGTCTTAGTTGATAGCTGATCGCGTTTACACTACTATCGATTTTTCCGACACTGCAAACGTCCGTACTCAGATCGCTCTGATCAGCCCCGGTGCCTGCAACATTCACAGAAAGACTCTTCACTGGATCAAAATCCAGAATCATCGCGTACTTCTGTGGATTGCCGTTTGCGTCATTCTGCGGTGTCCAGGTGAAGTGAGCAAAGCGAATTTTATCACTTGGAACAGTTAGCGGAAACGAGTTCTTGCCATCCTTACTAGATGGAGTTGTCTGTACAAAACTGTTTGTAGCAGACGTGTCTACAACAATGCGTAGGCCATTATAGGTTTGGCCGGCAGTGAATTTGATGTCTGAGAGCAATCCGCTGAGCAGTCTGTCATCGGTATCTGCGGTGTTAACTGACGGCAACTTTAATAGATCGATCTTGGTTGCAGTAGTTGCAGTCTTGACTGACATCCAGGTCGTGGAGCCTTCTTCATCCCTATCATCGTTTCCATTATTGGCAGCGGCCACCGTGTGAATCATGACATCCGTCAACCCAACAGTTACGGATGCACATTGATCCACGGCAGTCCCTGTTGGATCAACGAAATAAGCGCGCACATAACCTGCTGATGGTGGCTGCGCAAAATACAACATACCTGTTGCCGGTCCAGGAGATTGATTCAATGAGCTCCCCGAAGCGCTAGAACTCCCCGAGCCTCCCGAACATGCTGAAGCAAGCAACATTGCCGCGTATGCTGGCAATAAGAATTGGAGTATCTTTCTCAATGCATTGCGACTCATGATATTACCCTCCCCATTTTATCTTTCCAATTTTAACTCCTGGAAAATTCAAAGTCAAATCACTGTAATAGTATGATCTCTATGGGGAAGATTTTCCAGCATGGAGTTGTTTCTTTATGGAATTTCCCTAAAATCCGGGTATCACGCAGAGAGGGTAATCAACGACTAGCATAGGGGGCTCAGACCTATGTCGCAAGGTAGTCACGTGATCGAATTAAATAGTGAAGAACAACGTCGTTACGCACGCCATCTGATTTTGCCCGAAGTGGGCATGGCCGGTCAAATGAAGCTAAAAGCCGCGTCCGTTCTGCTGGTTGGCACGGGGGGGCTCGGAAGCCCCGCCGCTATGTACCTCGCTGCAGCCGGAGTTGGCAGATTGGGCTTGGTGGATTTCGATGTGGTCGATGAAAGTAACCTCCACCGGCAGGTTATCCATGGCCAGGGCAACCTTGGGCAGAAGAAAGTTGAAAGCGCCAAAGCGCGGCTAATGGATATCAATCCGCACGTTGAAGTGTCTACGTACGACACCAAGCTCACCAGTGCCAACGCGCTAGATCTTGTCGAACCTTACGACATTGTCACCGATGGAACAGATAATTTCCCCGCCCGCTACTTGGTCAACGACGCCTGCCAGCTTCTGGGCAAGCCCAATGTGTACGCGAGCATTTTTCGTTTTGAAGGCCAGGTGTCAGTTTTCGACGCAAAACGCGGACCCTGCTATCGCTGCTTGTTTCGTGAACCACCGGCACCCGGATTAGTTCCATCCTGCGCAGAGGGTGGTGTGCTGGGTGTGCTGCCGGGTATCGTCGGTACCTTGCAGGCCAACGAGGTGATTAAGCTGATTTTGGGGATTGGCGAGCCACTCATTGGCCGTTTGCTTACGTTTGATGCGCTTAGCATGGCGTTCCATACAGTCAGTTTTGGAAAAGACCCGAGCTGTGCTTTGTGTGGCGCTGCTCCGACGATATTAAAGCGTAAGCGATTTGAGAAAGCGATGCACGTCTACTAACGAAACGCCATCGTCAAGTCTCTCACGCTTCAGGTCTTGAACCACATATTGACTATTATGAAGCTACATCATGTAGTGCTGCATGTTTGTTGGCTCGAGCATCAGCGCTTGTGCAAACCCCAGTCCGATGCTATAACCGCGGCCAAAGAGAGGCGTTTTCGCATGAAGGTCCATGAGTACCAAGCAAAAGACATTTTACGCAAATACGGCGTGGTAACTTTGCAAAGCAAAGTTTGTTTCACCCTCGATGACGTGGTTTCTGCAGCCGATGAGCTGGGTTACCCCTGTGTGGTGAAAGCGCAGGTCCATGCGGGCGGGCGCGGCAAAGGTGGCGGCGTGAAGCTCGCCAAAAACCGTGACGAAGCTGCCACACATGGTCGCAACATCTTGGGCATGATGCTCAAAACCCCGCAAACCGGGCCCGAAGGGCAGAAGGTCAATTGCGTGCTGGTCGAGCAGGGCTGCCAAATCGATCGCGAGCTTTATCTCGGCATGGTCATCGACCGCGAGAAGAATGGCGTTTGTGTCATGGCGTCGACAGAAGGCGGCATGGATATCGAAGAAGTTGCTGCCCACACACCTGAGAAAATACTTAAAGAATGGGCCGATCCAGTGACTGGTTTGATGCCCTTCCAAGCGCGAAAACTTGCTTATGATCTGCATGTTTCCGACGATGTTGCAAAGAAAATTGTGAAGTGCCTGCTCGGGCTATATAACGCGTTCGTTGCAACCGATTCGTCGCTGCTCGAAATCAACCCGCTGGTGATCACCAAGGGTGGTGACGTGGTTGCCCTCGATGCGAAGTTGAACTTCGATGACAACGCGCTTTTTCGCCAAGCAAAGCTTGTTGAAATGCGCGACCCAGCGCAAGAAGATCCGCGTGAAGTTGTGGCGCAACATCATGGTCTCAGCTACATCGCGCTCGATGGCAACATTGGCTGCATGGTCAATGGAGCAGGGCTCGCGATGGCGACCATGGACATCATCAAATATTGTGGCGGTGAGCCAGCAAACTTCCTTGACGTAGGTGGCAGCGCCACGCAAGAACGCGTGACGGAAGCGCTGAAGATTATTCTACAAGACCAAGCTGTGAAAGCTGTAATGATCAATGTGTTTGGCGGTATCGCGAAGTGCGATGTGATTGCTCAGGGCGTCGTTGAAGCAGTAAAAGAGCTCGGTTTGCATGTGCCTTTGATCGTTCGTCTTGAAGGTACCAATGTCACAGCTGGGAAAGAGATTTTGAAAAAGTCTGGCCTGGCAATTATTCCGGCCGACGATTTACTCGACGCTGCTAAAAAAGCCGTCGCTGCAGCGAAATAGGAAACATCTATGAGTATTTGGGTTAACAAATCGACGAAAGTAATTGTGCAAGGCATCACCGGTTCTGCGGGCGCCTTTCATGCGCAGCAAATGCTTGAATATGGCACCAAGATTGTTGCGGGCGTGACGCCGGGCAAGGGTGGCCAGAAGTTTGAAGGCAAGACGCCGATCTTTAATTCTGTACACGAAGCCGTGAAAGAAACGGGTGCGAACGCCTCCGTGATTTATGTGCCGGCGCCATTTGCTGCTGATGCGATACTTGAAGGTGTGGATGCGGGGCTCGACTTGGTTGTTTGTATCACCGAGGGCATTCCTGTGCTCGACATGGTGAAAGTGCGACGCGCGATGCAGGGCAAGAGGACGCGGCTTATTGGCCCCAATTGCCCTGGTATAATTACGCCTGACGAATGCAAGATTGGCATCATGCCTGCGTCTATTCATAAGCGCGGCAATGTGGGCGTGATCTCGCGCTCGGGCACGCTCACCTATGAAGCAGTGTTTCAGCTCACCAATCTTGGCATGGGCCAGTCGACTTGTGTGGGTATTGGTGGCGATCCGATTAACGGCACGGATTTCATTGATGTGCTTAAAGCGTTCAACGATGATCCAGAGACGCAAGCAGTTGTGATGATTGGTGAAATCGGTGGTACAGCAGAAGAAGACGCAGCTGCCTATGTGAAAGCCAATATGAAGAAGCCGGTGGTGGGCTTTATTGCTGGCAGTACTGCGCCGGAAGGGCGTCGCATGGGCCATGCGGGTGCGATTATCTCGGGCGGGAAAGGCACAGCGGATGAGAAGATTCGTGCGTTTGAGGCGGCAGGCATTGCCATTGCACCGACTCCGGCGGAGATTGGCATTACCATGAAGTCAGTTTACAAGGGATAGTGTTTTATGTGATAATGAAATGTTGTGACTAGGCATTTTATAATCACATGTTTTTTAGTTCTCTCCTGTGCTGCCCAATCTGCGACTCCAGCGAAATTACGTGTGGGGATTGTAGGCTTTTTGCCGTTTGTAACCCCAGCCAATCAGGCTCCTGCTGGCATTAGTGTTGAGCTATTTGAGCACATCGCCAAGCAACTACAGTTGAACTACCAATTTGAACGGCTGAGCGACATCAATACAGGCCTAGCGCGCCTCAAGGCTGGGACGCTCAATATGCTTGTTGGTCCAATTGCCATCACGGCTGAACAAATGCGCGTGGTGGATTTTTCACAACCCTACTATCACACTGGTCTCGGTGTTGCCGTTCAAGAAAATCCTCCCAGTGATTGGGATGACTTCAAACCACTGGTAAAGCTACTCGCATCTGGTCTGCTCGGTTTCATGGTACTTGGCTCTATCGTTGTGGGTATCTTGATTTGGCTTTTCGAAAGAGAGGGAAATCCCAAGCAATTTTCTGGCCGCTTTGGCCATGGGTTGATCAATGGCGCATGGTTTGCGTTAGAGACCATCACGACGGTTGGTTATGGCGACATTGTGCCAAAGAGCATAGGTGGCAGAATTGTAACAGGCTTTTGGATGGTCTTAGCGCTTGTCTGGATGGCAGCTGTGACGGCGACGATTTCTGCGACCTTCACGATTTCGCATTTACCATCCAAGGAAATGCAGAATATTTCAGGTCTGCGCAATAAGCGTGTCGCATTCGTTGCTGGGTTTGGACGTGAAGCTATGGTCGCTCCATATGGCATGCGGCCAATTGAGATGCCTGATTTGCGGTCTGCATTTACAGCGCTACAAGCGCATCACGTAGATGCAGTGGTGCATGACCGGCCGCAGCTCAAATACTATGTTTTCAATAAACCGGAAACCGCTGCTGTTGTGACCGATATTTCGCTCGCGCACGAGACCTATGGATTTGCTTTTGCGGCAAATCAGCAGCGGCTGATTCATGATGTGAATCTGCAAATTCTGATGGCAATTGAGAGCGACACCATGCATGCTATTGAGGCGAAATGGGTTGGGGCGTTTTAGTTGCGAGAGAGAAAAGTGTCACCTAATATTGTTGTTGCAGCTCTCTATAAATTTGCCACCCTCAGCGACTGTGCGCAACTGCGTACGCAACTCTTGACGGAGTGTCAGAAGACTGGGATTCTTGGAACTATTTTGCTCGCGCGTGAGGGCATCAACGGCACCATTGCCGGCACCCGCGAAGGCATCGACCATGTCCTAGCCTTTTTACGCGCGGACGCACGCTTTCATGATCTGGAACACAAAGAGTCCATCACGTCATCCATGCCATTCTTTCGCCTCAAGGTGAGACTGAAGAAAGAAATTGTCACGCTCGGTCTAGAGAATATCGATCCAAACAAAAAAGTCGGAACTTATGTCGATCCAAAAGATTGGAATCAGCTCATCAATGATCCATCTGTTGTCGTGATAGACACTCGCAATGCCTATGAATTTGAAATCGGTAGTTTCAAAAATGCGGTGAATCCAAACACGCGTTCGTTTCGAGAATTCCCAGACTTTGCCAAAGCTAATTTGGATCCGGCTCGTGTCACGAAAGCAGCGATGTTTTGTACGGGTGGTATTCGGTGCGAGAAGGCATCGGCATATATGCTGGAGCAGGGATTCGCCGAGGTTTATCATCTCAAAGGTGGTATTTTGAAATACCTCGAAGAGGTGCCAGAAAGTGAGAGTCTTTGGCAGGGTAAATGCTTTGTGTTTGACCACCGTGGGGCGGTTGGTCATGATGATTAATCATCAATATTTTTCTTTGGGACACGCTTTGCAACTTTGGCAATTAGTTCTTGCTCTAGTTTGCGGACCTCCTTAAGCGTGCCGACAACTTTATTTTGGAATTCCTCTTGCTCTTTTTGCATTCTGCCTTTGAACTCTTCCCGTTCCTTTGCTTTGTTTTTTGCAAATTGGGTTCTCACCTCGTTGACCGCATCGAGTTGGTTTTGCATTTGGCCACGCGCGTTTTCAATGTCTGTCAGCAATGCGGTGCAGGCTTGTCTAGCACCCTCATGATCTTTGGCGCTATTTCCTGCGCTGGTCCAAGCTGAAATAAAACCACTTATACCGCCTGTACTTTCTGACGCTTTTTTCCAAACAAGGGCGGCCGTGTGGAGTTTGTCTAATTCACCTCTTCGATCCAAAAGATGTTGATAGACAACCTCTGCATTTGCCGGGTTTTGCCTTAGTTGCGCGAGTTCTTTTTTAAATCGCGTTGTTGAAAACTCATCTCCGACATATGCCTGTGCGCGGGTCATATGAGAGGCAGCTTTTTGGTAAGCTAAGGCAGCGATTTCATCGGCGTTCATGCGGGCGAACGCGGGTGCCTCGGTGCGCTGTGTGTGAAAGGGCTGATCAACATAGATGGAGTGGCCAGGCGCTCTGGAACTTTTGGTTGGTTCTGGCGTGGTGTGGTCGCTTGTATGTGTTGCCACGGGGTGTCCCGGAACTTTGCGAGTTGTCATGGGGTGCTCTCCCTTGGCTTGGCCAATGAGAGCATTGTACCCCAATGTCACCCAAATCTGCTAAGTACGCGGTCGAAATTCGTATAACTCTACAGTGATGAAATCTTTTTTCTCGTCTCCATCTTTGTTGAGCAGCGTGACATTCCAGCCATTTTCTTTCGCCCATTGATGCATCAGAGGTAAATCACCATGTGTGGTGGAATATCCAAGCAACATTCTTCCGCCTGCAGCGAGATGCTTTTTCCCATCTTGAAGAAACCGATATAGAAGGTCATGTGAAGGATCAAATAGGCTCTTGTCGAGCATGGATTTTACGTTTGCGTTGTTGCGATGGCAAAATGGAATGTTGAAGAAAATCACATCAAAACGATCGGTTTCAGAAAGTGGTCCAAACATGTCACCTTGTAGCGCAACTAATTTGTTGCTGACTTGATGAATGCGAGCATTCTCACGTGTATTCGCGACGGCGTCGGGATTGATGTCGATGGCAACAACTTTTTTTGCACCATTAAGTGCAGCGGTGACTGAGAAAATTCCCGTTCCAGATCCGAGCTCTAAAAATGTTTCACCTGGTTTGACCGGAAGATCAGACTGTTTGTTTGCACCGGGAAAAATAACGGGTGAATAAACGTTGGGGAATCCAGCAAATTCTCTTTGTCGAAAAGTAAACTTGTAGGGCTCTTTGATCTCCGAATTTTTTTGTAGCAGTTGGTCTGCGGCACTAAGCTTATCGACTTTCTCGACGAAGCGCTGGGTGGCGCAAGAAATGGTGAGTAGAAGACTGAGAACGAAAAATAGTTTTTTGTAAGTTGATTTCATAAACACTCCTGATGCCGGCTGTATCAAATCTGTGTTTGGGCGCAAATATCTTTCTTTCACCTAGACCCGCGCGTCTGTTTCACAGCCGCTGGTGCCTAGGTAAACACGTGGGCCATGGTAAATGACTGCGGCTCAAATATTCAAGGGTGCCTGAATTTGGCCCTTATTGCGTAAGCAGGTCTGTTCTGGTTAATTCCTGGTCATCATGCCACATACACCTACTTTCATTGTTGTTAAGTTTGGCGGCACCAGTGTGGTGTCCAAAGCCCGCTGGGACACCATTGCTGCTATCGCGCGCGCGCATGTTGCCGCCGGCTTAAAAACCATTGTTGTCTGCTCGGCAGTCACCGGCATTTCCAATGCGCTCGAGAAAGCTCTCAAGCAAATTTGCGCCGGGAAAGACATCAAACCCATTCTCAAAGAAATCACCGAGAAGCACAAGGCGCTCGCCAGCGAATTGGGCGTCGACTTTCAGACCATTCTCGGCAGCGACTTCGCCATTTTAGAACGCCTGCTGCTCGGCGCATCTTTGGTCGGGGAAGTGACGCCTCGGATCCACGCGCACGTAATGGCATTTGGCGAACTGTTATCGACAAAACTCGGGGCTGCCCATCTTGCTGCTCAAGGCGACAAAGTGTTGTGGATGGATGCGCGGAAGATTTTACGCGCATCAGACGACGCGGGTATTCTATCAGAACGTCGCCATTACCTATCCGCAACGTGCACGCATCAAACCGATGCCGACCTCATCCATTTACTCGCCAGTGAACCCGCTCCGATTATCCTAACACAGGGTTTCATCGCGAGCGATTCCGAAGGCAACACAGTCTTGCTAGGTCGGGGAGGCTCCGACACGTCCGCTGCCTATTTCGCAGCGAAGCTCCAAGCAGTACGCTGCGAAATCTGGACAGACGTTCCGGGCATGTACACCGCCAACCCGAGAGACATCGGGGACGCTCGCCTTCTCAAACAACTCGATTATACCGAAGCACAAGAACTTGCGAGTATGGGTGCCAAAGTGCTGCATCCAAGATGCATCGCACCGCTGCAGAAATATAACATTCCATTGCATATTCGCAGCACTCTTGCGCCCAGCGTGGATGGCACAATTATCTCGTCGAATCCATCGAGGCGTGATCGTTGCATCAAGGCGATTTCGGCGAAGAAGGGAATCACCCTCGTCTCTATCGAGAATCTTGGTATGTGGCAGGAGGTTGGTTTTCTCGCCAATCTGTTTTCGCAATTTCAGCGACACGGTTTGTCGGTAGACTTAGTTTCTACTTCGGAGACCAACGTCACCGTTTCTTTGGATCCATTGTCCAACGCCCTCAACCCGAAAGTTCTCGACGCGTTGACCGAGGATCTCGGTGCGCTTGGCAAAGCACAGGTGATCGAAGCCTGTGCAGCAATCAGCCTCGTCGGGCAGAATATTCGCTCGATACTGCATCAGCTTGGCCCCGTGCTCGAATTGTTCGAAGGTCCAAAGGTATTTCTCGTTTCCCAAGCAGCAAGCGACTTGAACCTGACGTTTGTAGTGGAAGAAGAGCAGGCCGATCGCCTCGTTGAGCAGCTTCACCAATTGCTTTTCGGTCGGGTTGTTGCAGACGATACGTTTGGACCAACATGGAAAGAGCAATTTGGCGAGCCCATGCGTCAAGACGAAGTGCCCGCCTGGTGGATGAGACGACAAGCCGATTTGTTGCAACTGGCGCGTGTGCAATCGCCACTTTACGTGTATGACCAGGAGAGCCTCGAGCATAACGCACGCAGTTTGACTTCTAAGAAATCTATCGATCGCTGTTTTTTTGCCATGAAGGCGAACAATAACGCCGGCGTGTTAAAGACTTTGCATGCGCTTGGTATTGGCTTCGAGTGCGTGTCGCTACAGGAAGTGAATTACATTCGTGGCTTATTTCCCGACATCGAAGCGTCTCGACTGTTATTTACACCTAACTTCGCTGGGCGAGAGGAATATAGTGCAGCACTCGCGCTAGGTTGCTTTGTCACGCTAGACAACGTCTATCCACTCGCCCATTGGCCAGAAATGTTTGCTGGCAGGGAGCTCTTGCTGCGCCTCGACCCGGGTCGGGGGATGGGACATCACAGCCATGTGCAAACAGCAGGCGAGCAATCTAAGTTTGGCATCTCGCTCTCGCAGCTTGAGACGGTGAAGGCTCTTGTTCATGAACACGACGTCAAAGTCATTGGCCTTCATGCGCATGCGGGCAGTGGCATTCAGACGCCCACGCACTGGCGAGATACGGCGATATTTCTTGCGCAACGAGCCGAGAGTTTCCCCAACGTGCGCATCCTCGATATCGGCGGTGGGCTGCCTGTTGCCTCGAGTCCTTCGGATGGTGGATTAGACATCGGCGCGCTTGATGAGCAGCTGATGGCTGTCAAGAAAAGTTATCCGCAATTTGAGATATGGCTTGAGCCAGGTCGTTATATGGTTGCGAATGCTGGCGTGCTGCTTGCAAGCGTGACGCAGACCAAGGAAAAGGGAGCAACGCGCTTTGTCGGTGTGGATACGGGGATGAATTCGTTGATTCGCCCCGCGTTGTATGGAGCGTATCATCGCATTGTGAACTTGAGTCGATTGCATGAGCCGGTCACGATGACGGCAAATGTAGTGGGGCCGATTTGTGAATCTGGCGATACGCTCGGGTTTTCTCGCTCATTGCCGGAGACGGGGGAAGGCGATGTGCTGCTGATCGATACGGCGGGCGCTTATGGGCACGTGATGGGCTCCGAGTACAACATGCGGGAGCCGGCCGCGGAGACGATGTTGCTGAATACGGAATCATTTCTTTTCTAAATCCGTTTCACGATGAATCCCATTGGATTTGGAAAACTATGACGCGCATACTGTCTATCCTATTGCTCTTCGCCAGATTTTTGAGCGCCGACACCACGGCAGCAGATTTTCAAGGAAAAGCATGGGAGTTTGTGGCCAGCGGTGGGAATGCGACGTTAACAGCTTATCCCGGAAATTTTTGGCACGTCACCATAGACAACGTGAATCCGGAAGTACTCTCATTTACGGATCGCCCCGAACGGTTGGCACGACGGATTTCCATGGAGCATTTGGTTACAGCTTGGCCGGAGCTGTTTGGTGGTCGTGCGAACAAAGAGATTCCCCCGAATGCTGCGCTGCTGAGTATGCCGCGTGACGGGCGGCCGCCAACAAAAGTTGCATTTAGTATGACCGATCCGACTTATAATCCAAATCTGAAGCAGTTTTCGTTTCTGGCTACGCCAATTGAAGAGAATGCGATATTTCCTGGCGGGTATCAATATGACCAAGTGGCTCTCTTCATCGATAGTGCAGGTGCGAGCACCGGCATTGGCGTATTGAACCCCGTTAACTCCTGCATCCAAGCTGGCATGATGACGCTGGGAGTTGTTTTCAACTGCTGGCCCAGCAGGGACTATAATCAAGTCAGCAACTGGATGATTGTGAATTGCGTCGTTGCGGGGATTACAACCATTTCGCAGGCGTGCATGTGCGGGTGCGATATTTGTAACTATCTTAATCTGTACTGCCCAGGTTGTTGAGATCCGAGAAAGCCGAAATAATGGAGGACGCAAACCGGAACATGGGTATCGGGATAGGCTTTCTGACAAGCGGAGCTGCAGCGTTGGTGCCGGCGATTATCTGGATGGTGCGGGTTTTCGGTCCGCGTGCCCATTCGCCTGCAGTTGCAATGGGGAGCGTATTGGCATCTTGACGGATGGTCATTCATAGTCCTATAATAGTTATGAATGGTCATATTTAGGGTCATGCCAATGAAATCAGTCAATATAGCGAAATTCAAAGCAGAAATGGGTAAATACCTCGGCTATGTGCGAAAGGGTGAGGGGGTGATTGTTTTAGATCGTAAGGAGCCGCTTGCGCAGGTTATGCCGTTTCAGAAGGGGCCGACGAAGGAACTCGAAGTTGAGGACGCCTCCGAGGAGCCGCGACTTTTTTTTGCCATGCGCCCAGGGCCAATTTCGGGAATCTCTACCGATAGCTTGGAATTTCTGAAAGAAGAGCGAGGAGATCGATGAACGCCTATGTTGATTCGTCGGTTGTCTTGAGAACAGTGTTTGGAGAGAAGGATACCATTAAGTTGCCTAAAGCACTCAAGCAGTTGGTTGCGAGCGAACTCTTGAGAGTGGAGTGCTTTCGTACGATTGACAGAATGCGCCTTGGACTCGCAATTTCTGACGAAGACATCTCAGAGAGGAGGGCACTTCTCTACAAAGCTATGCGTTCAATTCGCTTTGTGAAACTTGGTGCTCCGATTCTCGATCGCGCTTGCCAACCATTCCCCACCACATTGAAAACGCTCGATGCGATCCATTTATCGACGGCTCTTCTTTGGCAGAAGCAAGAAGGCGAGGAACTCGCCTTTTTGACCCATGATGAGCAGCTTGGAAGAAGCGCACGGGCGATGAATTTTGAAGTGATTGGGTGTTGAGGTTGCCAATGAACGGCGATATCTCAAAACCCCTATGGCAGCGTCAGCTCATTCTCCGCACAATCCGCGAGGCTCTTTACGCGCACGACTTTCTCGAAGCCGAGACCCCCATGCTCGTCAAAGGCACTTGCCCCGACGTGCAGATCGACTCGATTATTGCCGGCAATGGCTATCTCGTCACGTCAACCGAGTACCAGATTAAGCGCCTCATCGTGGATGGCTGGGATAAGGTATTCACCCTCACGAAGAATTTCCGCGCCAACGAAAAAGGGCCTTATCATAGCTCCGAGTTCACCATGCTCGAATGGGCACGCGCGCATGCGTTGCTCGAGGATATCGAGGAAGACGCAATTCGATTTATACGGGATGCATTTAGGCAAATCCATCCAGGCAAAGACCAGCTGAATTATCGTGGTCACGCGATCGATATGGCTAGCCCATGGGAACGTCTCACTGTGCGCGAAGCGTTTTCGCGATATCTACGTATGCACGATGTCGGAGATTTCTCTCTTGCTGCACTCTGTGAATCTGCGAATGATGCTGGCGTTAGGTTGCCTGCAAATTTTCTGCGTGACCAGCATCTAGTGTTGTCGTTTCTGCTCGATCTTGTGCAGCCGTATTTGGGTAAAGACACACCAACGTTTCTGCGAGAATGGCCGGCATTCATGACGTCATCGGCTCAGCTGAGCGAGCGTGATCCACATGTAGCTGAGAGAAGCGAGCTCTATATGGCAGGTATTGAAATCGCCGACGGTTTTCCGTTTTTGCGCGATGCCGGGATGCAGCGTGATTTCTTTGCGCGCGAGCAAAAACGTCGTGAAGAAGAAGGTAAGCCCCGTGTCGTGCTCGACGAGAAATATATTGAGGCGCTCGAGCGAGGTATTCCAAGCGGTGCTGGAATGGCACTCGGTATCGATCGTCTCGTGATGGTGCTTTTGGATAAGCAAACCATCGGAGAGGTCCAAGCGTTTTCCGAGCACGAGATCTAGACGCGCAAGGCGTATACCTCATTGCCCGCGTACGTCATGCCAAATTTCTTGGCCACACTGGCTCCTTCCTCGGAGACCGTGATACAAGCGAGCCCGCCAAAATCTTGCGCATGAATATCGTCGACGAAGCGCTTAATCAGTGTGCGTGACAGCAATGTCTTTTTGAGCGCCGGGGCGACGCTGTAACTAAAGAGATACAAGAACGGATTTGCAGGCCTATGCACATTCGGTACAACTGTGCGATCTTTGATTAGCTCGGGACTCTTCTCAAAAATAGCGAATTGGTAGTCGAGCATGGGGTACCATCCCGTATAGCCGACTGGCCACCAAGATCCATCGTCGGCTTTGACCCACCACACGCGAAATCCTTTCGGAAACGCATGCATGACGTAAAGCAAGCGCGCGAAATCCACCTGGTCGGAGAGTTTCGGGTAGGAAATCAAATCTGCCGCAAAAGTTGACAGCACAAATTTTCGCCAATGCTCCGAAGCATGCAAGCCAAAAGAGCTCTGCACATGTTCTTCGATATCATTCCATTCCAGCGACATGAATTGCTCGCAGGAAACAATCTCGGGGCAGGACTTCAACCAGCGCTCTGCATCTTTCCAATCGGCAAGATCAGGCACGCTCTCAAGAAGTTGTTGTGGTGTTAAATTCATGAATGCACTCGAAAACATCGTTCGCTAAATTCTCAGGGTTGTAGCCGCCCTCTAAGAAAAATATACATTTGCCATCGCAGCTCGCATTTGCAATGGCTTTAATCTGCTTTGCAATCTGCCCATATCCCTTGGAAGAAAGCCGCATGGATGCCAGGGGGTCGTCTTCATGCGCGTCGAATCCGGCGGATACGAGAATCAACTCAGGTTTAAAGTTCAGCGCCAATGGTTTTATCTGTTTTTCAAGAACGCGTAGATAGTCATCATCAAAACATGAGTCTGGTAGTGGTATATTGACGGTGAATCCGAGTCCAGCATCTTTCCCTTTTTCATCTATGGAACCCGAATGTTTTGGAAATAGATCATCTTGATGAATATCAATAAATAACACCCGATTATCGTCATAAAAAGCTTCTTGCGTGCCATTGCCATGGTGCACATCGAAATCAAGAATGAGAATACGCTGGATGCCAAGGGCGAGGGCACGCTTGGCAGCAATAGCAATGTTATTGAAGATGCAAAATCCCATGCCGGCGTCTGGGCGCGCGTGATGCCCGGGGGGGCGCACGAGTGCGAAGCCACTGCGGGCACGCCCATCGAGAACGCGCTCGACAAGCTCAAGACCGATTCCCGCAGCAAGGCGTGCAGACTCTACATCGCTTGGTGCGATGAGCATCTCGTGTTCGAGGCTCATATATTCTTTGTCGAACGAGAGCATCTGATCAATATACGCTGTCGAGTGAACCAACCTGAGTTCATCGCGCGTTGCGAGGCGCTCGACTGTGAGATCTATGTTGTACTCGCTGCTCTTTAAGCGCGACAAAATCGCTGCTAAGCGAGTGGCATTTTCGGGATGCGCGGGATCGCCAGTTTTGAGCATGGCTGTGTGGGAAAGAAGTTCCATTAGCTTTTCGCGCATTTTTCAATGTCTGCAAGAAACAATACCTCATTGACGACCGTAATTCAAACATTCAGATTTTTGGCCAGTCATCCAAAGGCGCGTCAATGACACAAAAGCTGTTCCAAGTTTTGTTTGCATACTTGTTAGCGCTAGTGATGAATTGCCCGCCACTTTTGGCTGGTGGAGACTTATCACTTTCCGACGCAGCCCGCACGAATAACTTTGCAGCCGTATGCATCGCGCTCACGCAGGACCCGACTCCAGAATTCGTAGCCGATGCCCTCAGAATTGCCAGGGTGGCGGGAAATATGCGAATCATGATTGCTCTCGTTGCGCATGGCGCAGATGGAAATGGAGAGCAGCTTGCGGAAATGGGGAGGCAAATAGCGGAGGCTGATGCCCAGGTTGCATGGATGCATAGATTCCTCACACATCTTGCGCATCTTTACCGTGATCATCCGGATCGTGCGGCGTCATTTTTTAGGGTGTGGAACGCCGAAGACGCAAATATCGCCAACAGTGCTTATTGGGCTTTCCAGCAAGTACAGGAAGGGCTGCCATCCGCCGCGCCTATTCATGGCGCAGCGGCGCCAGCAGCTCCTGCAGCACGCCCGGAGCCGGCTATTGTTGCGAGGCATCGGGTGATAGCCGCGAGAAGACGCCCGGCTCGGGTAATACACGCCAGCCAAAGCTGTGCTCAACAGTGCGAGTCTTCATGCGTTGTCATGTAGTGCCATGGCTTAGCGTAGAGATCGGCTTTTTGGGCTTCGCCTTGCCACTCGCCTTCCTGATGTCCTCTAGCACAACTTGCGCGTGTGTTGATGGATCCACATCGTCATAAAAGCGGATCACCTTTCCGTCTGGCCCGATCAAAATGCTCTGACGAGATGTAAAACCCACCACTGGCACAATTCCAACGCCAAACTGCTTCGCCAATGATCCATCCGCATCAACGAGTAAGTCAAACGGAAGATTATATTTGGACTTGAATTTTTTATGACTCTTTTCGCCCTGGCGCGAAACACCAAAAACCTCGGCATTCATTTCTTTTATCTTCGCGTATTCAGTACCGAAATTTTTGGCTTCAGTGGTGCAGCCTGGTGTGTTGTCCATCGGGTAGAAATAAAGCAGGACGAACTTATTTTTGAAGTCGGCGAGCTTGATAACTTTGCCATCTTGGTTCTTCGCTTTGAATGATGGGGCTAGATCTCCTGGCGCTAGCGCCAAGAGAAGAGGAAGAAGTAGCAACATGGCCGATGAAAAATTTCTCATGCGTCAATATGACCTTGTTCAAAGTACGACGTCAAGGTCAAGGAACCTTATTTGTGTAAGCGACTTGGCCATTTTCTTGCGCCATGCAACGCGCGGAGAATAATCACCAAACTCGCATCCACGGTATAGGGAATCATAAATGGAGTACACCCAATCGAAGGTGATTTATTTTGCAATGCCTTGGAATACATAAAGCAGTGGCGCTAGACCAAGAATCGCTAGCAATGTCAATAAGATGAGACTCTGTATTCCCGTCGCCCCTCTGGCAAAACTATATGCGTAGACTCCCTTGATGAAGTTATTGCTCGCCGATGAAATCAAGACGCCTGCTGCGCCAACCTTGATCGGTATGCTGAGGCCAGTAGATTGCGTCAGGGTCATCACAAAAGGAGTCACATCTGTCACACCGGTTAAGGGTGCAAGAATGTACATTCCGAGGCTGCCGCTATAACTTATTACGAGGCCAGTAATTACTGTCATCGTCAGAAACAGAAGCGCAAAAATGAGAGCGGAAGATATTTCGAGCGGATTTTTGATTTCATAGTCTTGCTCAACCGCAGCATGTTTGACGATGTGTCTTGACCACAAAACGCCAACGCCGATTGTAACGGCTCCAAGGATGAAGAGAAAAAGAGATATTTCTCGACGTAGCACTTCGCTAAAAATGCAGAGCAAAATGGCTAGGCGTATATATGTCATTCCCGATGATGCCAGTATTGCACCCGAATACAGAAAAGGTCGGGTTTGGCTCTTGCCGCGTCTGGCCAAAACAATGGTTATCACCGTGGAGGAATACACACCACCAAGAATCGCAGAAACAATAACGCTACCTCGATCGCCGATGATCTTTTGCAGGATGTAACCACCATAGGAGAGCGCACTAATTGCAACAACGATGAGCCAGGTTTGAAACGGATTAATATGCAGCGGTGTGAGTGGATGGTTGGGAAGAATTGGCAAAATTACGACGGAAAGAAGGAGAAATTTGGTGGCTGTCAGAATTTCCGCTGCTGGCACACGTCTGGCAAACCTCTCAAGCCCGACCTTGAGCTCCAACAACAGCATCCCAACCACCAGCAAGGCAATGGCTATCCAAAAGCGGTCTTGATAAACAAGCGCGCCTAACAAGTAGGTGAAGAGCCCAGACATCTCAGACGTGAGGCCAGCTCCTTGAAACAAGTCAAGCTTGTGCTTGTAGGACATCAGCATAAAAGCGCCGATGACGGCAAAGCCCAAACCCAGTGCAACGGGATTGCCTTGGGCAATCATGGCAACTGCGTATCCCGTTAAACCAATCAAGGGAAACGTGCGAATGCCACCAAATGAATAGCCCTGCGGTGTCTCAGCCTTTTGCTCTTCTCGCTGTAACCCAATAAGAAAAGACGCAATTAAAACAACGATCAGTTTTTGGGCTTCCAGCGGGATGTATGAAGCAAGCTGTTCAAACATGAATCCTCTCGTGGAAAGTATAACATGATTTTGTGAACGACTGTGCAATCTCGCTCGGTCTTTTGCCCGACGAACGAAGTTTAGCCGTGAGGTATGAATCTGATCCCGTTCAGATGAAGGAGCAAGCATGCAAAAGCGATCAAAAACATTCATATTATTCTTGTGCGCAGTGAATATGACCTTGTCACTGGCTGCGTCCGCTCAATATACTGGCCCTGGCGGCAGCATTGTGCTTAATCCTGTCGATGGCGGTAATGGTGGCTGGGACAATGGTGCCGGCAGCTATGCAGCGGAAGGTGAAGCTTGCTCCAATGAAATGTTGGGTGGCACGCAGCCTTGTATGGCAGGCCTTACTTGTACAGAAACCTACGTAAATGGCGAGCCCTTAAGCCCGGGCACATGTATGGTAGCATGCGCGCATCAGGGCGGCACGGGCGCAGAATGCCAGCCGGGCCAATTTTGTGTCGATCTCAATGGCTATAGCGTGTGCCAATATGGCAACGATTGACACCGCCAATGGGCTTTAGTGGGCTCAGCTATCGATGACGCCCACCTCCGCCATGGAACCCACCACCACCACGAAATCCGCCTCCTCCGTGAAAGCCACCACCACCGCCGTGGAATGCGCCACCACCGTGATACGCGCCGCCACCGCCAAAGCTATGCGGAGCTGACGGGCGCACCGCGTGATTTTGGAAATGGTTCACGTTACCATGGCTCACATAAGACCTTGGGCGCACCCCCGGCCGAAACGCGCCGCCGCGCCACCCGTGATAATAAGCCGCACGTCGACCAATAAGGCCATGGCCATATAGCACGTGCCGCCATCCGAAACGTGGTCCAAGATAGAAGGGTCTATACCAGAAAAGCGGACGTGTCGGCCAAAATACCCAGCCGACGAAGAAAGGCCATCCGCCTACGCAAGGACCTGCAAAATAGGGAGAACAATAAGGGTAGGGCTCATACCAGTAGTAGTGATAGGCATCGTAGTCGGTGATGTAGACCGGATAAGTACCGACGATCTCCACCTGGTTGGAGCTGGCGTCTTTAGAGAATGCCAGCGTTGCGATGACACATCCGTCATCCACATTTTGTGTCGATGATGGGATAGCGTAGAACTCGAAGGCGTAGCCATCGTCCAAGCGCTTCTCTCGAACCTGGATGTAATCGACCTTGCCATCCTTGTCGATATCGACGTTGTTAATGCCGTTGTCTTCGTTGATTTTCTTTTCCAGCGCTTCAGCGTCTTTGAGGTTTTCGTTTTTGATAAGCCCCATGACGGCCGATAAATCAAAATCGTCTGCTGCTGCACTACAAGAGTCTCGTGCCTCTGCGATACTGGAATAGAAAAGGAGGAGAAAAGAGCCAAAGATGGGAACATAACGCGTCATGATGCACCCCACTTTGGCAATTCTAGCACACATCTGGCACAAAAGTCTTCGAAGCCTGTGGTATTCTTGTTAGATGGCGCGAAAAGAGGGCAAAGCAGAGCCAAAGGCTCCCGTTTCTCCAGGCGTATCGGGAGATCATTGGCACGATATATTGCAGCACGCTCTAAGTGACTCGGAGCTTTCGTCGGAGCATTTAAAGACCGTGAGCGGTGGTGTTGAACGCATCACGGCGCCACATATTTCCCCAGCCGCGCACGCGGGCGCTGGCGCGAAGGCCGCTGTGCGCCGACCGAATCTCTCAGCAGATGTATGGGCAAAAATCGCTGGACTGGCCGCAGATAGCAGGGATCGACGCAATTTGTTGAGCGCATTGGCGCCGAAAGAGAAAACCCATTTAGAAGCCGCCCTGAAAAGAGACGTCAGCAGGGAACAAAAAATTAGCGAAGCGCAGCGCTTGGTAACGCGGCCAACCGACAGGCTTGCCATCAGTAACGCCTTTCACATGTTGGTTTCCCTGGGAGGGGCTGATGCGCTCGATGTCGCCGGTCAATTGGCGCTTACGCAAGCGCACTTGGAAGGGCCAACAAATGCCTTTGTTTTTTCTCTCACGCGTTTGGGCACGCCGGAAGCAAGGCTCGTTGCACGTACCCTCGTCGACGCGCATGTCGCCCATGTGCTGACGCTACCAAAAGAACAGCGCATCAAGGCGCTCGCCAATTTGGCAACCGCGTTCATCATCCCTGGCGAGACTTATAAGGCCCATATAGAGAACCCGCATCTTGTGGCAGTGGTACATGAGCAAGGCAAAAGACCCGGAATTTTTACGCGGATTTGGGAGCGCCTCACTGACTCAGAAGAACTTTGGCAAGCGAAACAGCAGCTGCGCTCGATGGCTGCGCTATTGGCCCCGCCTACAGGAAATGTTGCTTCCCACTTTCACGAGGCATTGAGTCTTGCCATGCCAAACATGGCGGAATGGCGGTTCAGTCATAGTGGATTGTCGAAGGCAGAGCAGGAAGCTCTTATGGCGTGGTCGAAGTCTCCAGCACGTTCAGCCAAAAGCTTGGAGGCCGCACTGAACGCTGGTGACGTTGAGCGCGTACAGCGTATGTTGCGAAAACCATTGCCTGCAGGAGTTCCGTCCCAGCGTTTGTTCGAGGACACCATGAATTTCGCCATCATCAAGAAAGATAAAGCGCTTGCGCTTCAGGTGGTTCGAAAAGCAAGAGAAATGGGCATTCAATTCAATATGCCCGTCGATTCGTTGGGCAAATTTTTTCGTGACGTAGACTCAAACACGGAAGGCGAACTTCTTCGGGAGCTAAAAGCACAAGTCAATGTTTTGCCTTTCCGGCACACAGAGCAATCGCCACTCTCTTATGCTGTGGCTACCAATCAGAAGCCACTGTTTGAATTCTTACTGGGGTTGCCCAATGCAGATATCACTTCCGCTATTCGCACGGCGCTGGAGAGGGGGCGCATGGACATGGCGGCGACGCTCTGGTACAGATGTCAGACACGCGATCAATGGAGCCTTGTCTTTCAATGGGCTAAACGCACCAGTAATCCAGAATGGCTGATGAGGTCGCTACGCAAGAATTTGCCCGTTGAACCTGCAGACATCGCGTCTGTCGTGGTGACTGCTTGGCGCGCGCAGCCACAGGAGATAGGGTTGGCGATCGAGGCTTTGCGACGCATCGGCTCCGCCAGGCTCCGCACACTACTGGATCCAGGCCTTATTGAAGCGATGTTGTCGTCGGATTGGGGAGATGATGGCGTATTCACTGGTTCCCTTGAAATGGCGACGGGTGAGGATTTCCGTCCCAGATTGCGCGAGATACGCCTGGCGCGGCGCAAAGAGCGAGCGGAAAAAGCGGGCGTGGTTGTGACGCCAATGAAAGTTGTTTTTGCTGAAAGCGAGGAGCAGCGGCAAAAGCGAATCGTCGCTGACCGTGCGAATATCACCATGGCGCAGATCTTGGGCGAAGGGTTTGATGCGGAGCTGGGTACGCCGGCGCGCTCAGCCGAGCCAGTTGTGAGGGAGGTGTACTTAAAAACGCGGCAAGACCGAGTGTTAGAGAGATTGCGTGCTGGAAATGTCATTTTTCTCGACGATCAAAATAATGCCGGCCAAACCGTGTTACACGCTGCTGCTGCTGCCGCTGATGTGACGCCGGAATTTCTCCGTGACCTTCTTGCGACACCGACTACGGACGCCTTGCGTCGACACGCGGTAAATCTCGCCGACAATCGCGGCACCACACCGTTGATGCTAGCGGTGCAGCATGGCGATGCACAAAAAGTAGCGCTTCTCCATGAAGCTGGAGCCGACGTTAATCAAGCCGACAACGCCGGCGTCACACCACTGATGATGGCGGCAAGAAATGGCAATCTCGCGCTGGTGAAGCAGCTGCTTGCTTTGAAAGCAAACCAAGCAGCGAGAGATCTAAGCGGCCACAATGCCCACTTTTATGCACGCCTAGGACCTCATGACGATGAGTTGCTTAAGCTGTTGGCTGCTGGCGTTTAGCGATTGGCAATCGCTCTGCCAATACCAACAAAGAAGCCAACCACCCCACCCACGGTAGCGCCAGCAAACGCTAGCGCACCTTTCACCACTGTGAATGGCGCCCGAGCGACTCCCAAGGCCAATCCTGTCGAAGCGCCTGCTGCTGCCGCGACGGGCGTGCTGGTGACTGCCGCGCCGAGCTCGACGGAGTTACGCACCCAGTTTCTTGTGACAACGTGATCAGGTGTGGTCGTATCTCCCTCAAGGCAACTCACTGTTGATGCGCATGGCGAAGTAAATAATCCGCCCACGAGTCCGCCCACAGCACCTGGCGCCGTAGATGTGACGGAAGCAACATCGATCGCAGCGTGCGTGATCACCCCGACGACGCCTTCGGCTCGCACATTATAGCCGCAGCCCTTGTATGACGGATCAGCGTTACCAATAGCGACATCTGGGACGAATGTCGCGACACAGCCTAGTCCGGCGCCAACTCCTGCGCCTCTTCTTACACCGCCACGAAGGGAATCCATGAATTTGCCAAGCCGCGTTGTTCCTTGGGGATTGGCAGGTGCAAAGGTATCGCCGGCGAGCGAATACAAATATCGATTGGCCCGGCCAACGGTTCTCGAGCCATTGACCAGCTGAATGGAATGGGAGGTCACTCGCATAGGCAGCATGTCCGCTCTGCAAGGATCCTGCTGGCGGCTAACGGAAAGTTCACTGTGGACGCGTGGCATGTGTGTATCCTCCTGATTACGTATTATTGCAGGAGGATGATTGATTTGGCTTGGGTTATTCTAACCGAAGCTCGGGCCTTACTTTCTGGATGCGCTCATAATCCCTATCGGAGTGCAATAGAATCAGCCCATGCTCCATGGCAATTTGGGCAATTAGACAATCAATTGTGCTGCGAATTGTGATTGCCGCCTGACGACAATCAAAATATAGATGCGCCGCATTCAAAAATGTGGATTTGAGATCTTTAGGATGAAAAAATCGCTGCGAACCAAAATATGCTTTCAATCGCAAGAAATCCATCTTCGACGCCGCCCCCTGAAGAAGCTCCTGATAAATGACGCCGCTAATACCAAATACAATTTGGTCATCTAAAATTGCCCTAAGCCTGCCTACGGCCTTGGTATGCCTATTGCGCAAGAAATCAATCCAAACCGAAGTGTCAACGAGATACATGGTGTCTAACCGCGCGCCCGAGCCGCTTTGTAGTCATAGTTGTCACGGATTTTGACAGTGCCGGCCAATTCTCGGAGATCTTGCCTTTGGTGACTTTCGATGAACTCACGAAGAGCAAGGTCTACAAGTTCGCGTTTTGTGGATACCTTGGCAAAGCGAAATGCCTCTTTGACCAAGTTATCATTGAGCACGATGTTGGTTCGCATGGGTACACCTCATAAGGTGTATTATAATGTGTATTTGCTAATTTTGCAACTTCATGGAAAAATCCTCCCCAACCCCCGGGATTACCTTCCACGACCCTTCCGCACCATAATCATTGACGACTTTGACGTCGGGATCTGCAGGCCCATTGGCACCAATCACGTAGGTAACTCTCGGCCTTTTCGCAAACGCTCCGGTGTCCGCAACACAGACCATCGTATATTCCATATTGAAGTCTGCACCTCCACTTAACACAAGCCCAAATTGGTACGGTACATTTGGTTCAAGTGTAAAAGTTGTGATGCTTGCACCACTTTTGTCCACAAAATAAAATTGATTCTCATATGCAGCCGAAAACTGGCAATTAGCTTTGGCGTTTGCTGTCACGTTATGAAGCGTATGTGTGGTTGTGGCGAAGGATGAAAGACAAAGAAGTGAGCTGAGCAGTGGCGCGAGGGTGAATGGCAATCGCATCGTAATGATCTCCAATGGAATCACGTGGAGGTGCCATATTGGCGTCGGAGATGCCATCAGTCAGTTGGCGGTGATTTTTCACCAATAAGCAGCGAACCAACGACCTCCGGTGAGGTCTGCTCTTCGCAAAAACGCGTCTGGGCGATACTCATGAATTGCGCCTTTGCCATCATTTCTGTGGTTTCTTGCACAGAGTAGGCCTCGCCTTTGTTCCACATAAAAAACGACAATAAAGCGCCCAACTGAGGATGAGTCTTTTCTTCATCCATAAAGAGTTCGCGCACGATCAGTCGCCCGCCAGGCACCAGCGCGCGATGCGCCGCATGGAACATCGCCAACACTGCCTCTTTGTCAAAAAGATGAATGGTGTGAGAAAGAAAGATGACATCGTAAGGCCCGCCCCAGTCTGCATCGGTAGCAGACGTTTCAACCAGTTTGATTCGCTCCGTCAAATTGGCTTTCTGCACATTTTCTCTAGCAACCTTGAGCGACGCAGGAATATCACGAAGAATAATTTGCAGGTTCGGGTTCGCTCGTGCGAAAGCAATTGCATAGCTTGCTGGTCCGCCCGCAAAATCACAGAGCGTGTTCGCTGTGCTCAGATCGATTGCGCGTGCGATGTCTGGCGCTGAAAGCGCCCCGATATGTGC
>Ga0207042_1027_pt1 | contig 36427 bp, 33 predicted proteins | sample Alteio_BWMinCont_70_FD_153310 | JGI IMG/M metagenome (GOLD analysis project Ga0207042, IMG submission 153310) | Enriched cells from forest soil in Barre Woods Harvard Forest LTER site, Petersham, Massachusetts, United States -... | ecosystem: Environmental > Terrestrial > Soil > Temperate forest >... | reverse complement strand
ATCCGAATCATTATGAATTATGGAATAGAGACTTGCAATTACAAAAGGTAAAGAAAGGAAGATAAGCTTTATCGCTTTCCAGGGAGCTTTATAAAGTTTGATTTCAATCATTAAATTTTTAACTTCAGCTATGAACTATGAACAATCAACTATGAACCAACGAACTAACAAACCACCTTCAATGTCTCCTGCACAAACTTTGCCTTTTCAATCGCTTTTTCCCTGTCGGCATCTATAATAGTCACATGCCCCATTTTGCGGAATGGCTTAGTTAATGCCTTGCCATATAAATGTACATATACCCCGGCAACTTTTAATACTTTTTCAATACCCTGGTAAACTGCCGGACCTTCATACCCGGCTTCGCCTAAAACATTCACCATTATGGCATTATTAAGGCAGCTGGTGTCGCCCAAAGGCTGGTTAAATATGGCCCTTAAATGCTGTTCGAACTGTGATACTACATTGCCCTCAATAGTTTGGTGCCCGCTGTTATGCGGACGGGGCGCCAATTCATTAACTAGTATTTTACCGTTTTTATCCAAAAACATTTCAACTGCCAGTAAGCCAATAATGTTTAGGTCCTCAGCAATTTTAGTGGCGATCTGCGCGGCTTCCTGCTGCACTTCGAATGAAAGGGTGGAGGGTGAGATCAGGAATTCAACCAAATTAACCTGCTGGTTAAATTCCATTTCAACCAGCGGGAAAGTTTTTACCTCGCCATTTTGGCTGCGGGCAACTATTATTCCAATTTCTTTTTCAAAATCAACCAGGCGCTCTATCAGGCACGGTTCGGTAAACGCACTTGGCAGGTATGTTTCATCAATAACTTTATAAACACCCCTGCCATCGTAGCCATCGCGACGTAGTTTTTGTATATATGGGAATGGTATATGGCTTTGTCGTAATTGATCAGGTGACGATATCACCTGGAATTGGGCCGTTGGAATGTTGTTTTCTTTAAAGAATTGTTTTTGCAGGCCCTTATCCTGTATAAGCCTGATGATGCGCGGCTGAGGGTATACCAAAACGCCCTCTTTTTCCAATTGTTCCAGTGCGTCAACATTTACCTTTTCAATTTCAATGGTCACCATATCAACCTTTTTGCCGAAATTATATACAGTTTCATAATCGCTTAAGGAGCCGACTACAAATTCATCACATAATTTACGGCATGGCGCTTCGCGGTCGGGGTCGAGTACTTTTACCGTCACATTGTAATTAATGGCCTGTTGTATCAGCATGCGGCCTAACTGGCCGCCCCCTAAAATTCCGAGTCTGAGGTCTCCGTAAAAAGCTTTCATTATGATGTGCAAATGTGCGAATTTTTTTGATGTGCGAGTTTTTTTGATGTGCAAATGTGCAGATGTGCAAATGTGCGAATTTTGATGGCAACTTGTATCGCAATTACATTTCAGCGTATTTAGACATCTACGCCCTGGATATCCTAACATTTGCACATCTGCACATCCGCACATCCCAAATTCCGCACATCCGCACATAATTTCTATCTTTGCGCGATATTTTCTTTAAGGTACTTTACAATGAAGACAAAAATAGCTGTAGCCAACGGCGATGGGATTGGCCCCGAAATAATGGAAGCGGTTTTGCGGATTTTTGCCGCCAATGGTGTGCAGCTTGAATACGAATTTGTTGAAATGGGGAAATCCTATTTTGACGCTGGTTATTCCACCGGCATGACGGCCGCTGCCAAGGCAACTATCGAGGAACTTGGCTTATTGTTTAAAGGCCCTATGGAAACCCCCAAAGGCAAAGGTGTTAAAAGCATAAATGTTACTGCACGAAAAGTTTGGAATACCTATGCTAACCAGCGCGATTTCAGGACGCTGAACGGTGTAGAGACAGTTTTCTCGAAAGCGGGGATTCCCATTAACCTTACCATTATACGGGAAAATATTGAAGACACTTATGGCGGTATTGAACATCTTTTAACCTATGATGTAGCTGTTGGGCGCCGTATTATTACCCGTCCGGGTTCGGCACAGGTGATACGTTATGCTTTTGAGATGGCCCGGCGCAAAGGCTATACCAAATTAACCTGCGGACACAAAGCCAATATCATGAAGCTAACCGATGGCCTTTTCCTTGAAACTTTCCTGGAAATTGCTAAAGAATTTCCAGACATTAAATCCTCGGATATCATTGTTGATGATCTTTGCATGAAATTGGTAACCCATCCCGAAAAATTCGAGGCTATCGTATTGACAAACCTGCAGGGGGATATTGTGTCAGACCTATGCGCCGGTTTGGTGGGCGGCCTTGGTTTCGCCCCATCAGCCAATATAGGGGATAACATTTCAATTTTCGAAGCTGTACATGGCACGGCGCCTGATATTGCAGGTAAGGGCATAGCTAATCCAACAGCATTATTACTTTCGGGCATATTAATGCTGCGTTACCTTGGTTTTACTGAAAACTCAGCGGCGATAGAGAATGCATTGCTTTATACTTTAGAGAGAGGTATCCATACCGGTGATTTCGGCAACAAATCAATACCCGCAGCAACTACCAAAGGGTTCGCTGACGCCATCATCGCTAATTTAGGCCAGGTACCTTCAGATGGCGGCGTTATTGGAACGGGTAATATTGAAATTAAAACCGGCCTCCATCATCATCTTTTAAAAAATAAACTAACAGTTACCAAGGGAATCAAGGAAGAAATGGTAGGCGTAGATGTTTTTGTAGAAGCCGGCGACCTGCAGCCCGCAGAACTGGCCGAACTCGCAAAGAAAAGGCTTACCGAAAACTTTGACCTGGTAATGATCTCAAACCGAGGCACACAAGTTTGGCCAACCGGTTCTATTTATACCGAGTTGGTTAATGAATACAGGGTACGTTTTGAGAAGAAACCAGGAAAAGTTGTTACACAGAAAGAGCTGCTGCATATTGCCGCTGATTTTTCGGAAGATGCCAAAGTTTGTTCAGTGGAATTCCTGATGAAATTCGGCGGTAAAATCGGTTATACACTGGCGCAGGGGCAGTAAGCTAAAGTCTAAAGTCTTTAGTCGTAAGTCAAAAGTCATCTTACATTTTTGCATTAAGTAATGAGTTTTAAGTCTTCAGTGTTTGTTTCAGCATTTTTCCGGTAATACCTGCTTGCAATTAATGATATAGGAAAGCCCAGGCATATGCTTAATGCCGCTATACTGATAACTGCCGCCGTTAAATTAAGATGTACTGGATATTTTGGAACATTCTTCAGATCAGGAACATTACTCAATGGGAGAATTGCGAAAGTTGAAACTACCCAAATGATAAGCCCGAAAGCTATCCCAATTATATATTTGTTTTTTATAATTCTTTTAATATTCGGATACAACAAGAAAAATGTAGCGCTAAAAGCTGCTGCAATTAAATAGTGAAATAATACACCCCAAAAAACCATATAATTTGCCGTAAAAGCCACTGTGCCAAACAAGCCACTGGCTATGTATCTGAATGACTGGCCGGGACTTACCGGATAGCTGAATATAATTGAGGCAATTCCATCTATTGTTCCTGTTAATAAACCTAACCCTATGATGGTTAATAGCTTATGGCTGTCTTGTTTTAACATGGGGATAATTTATTGACATAAAATTATATTATAATTGTTGAAAGAAAAAAAGATACTTTAACTGTTTTAGATTTGACGACTTTTAAAAAGTTGTCAAATCTAACATGATCACACTTTAAACACCGAAAAGGTTTTCCTCTTTCGGACTTCCCGACTTTCGGACTCCCCATTTGTAACAATTTTATTTCATTTATGTCATTTTTTCTATTAAATGGTTATTGAAGGTTAAAAAATTTTATTTTAGAAGCAAAATATGCATCGATCAAAAAAATCGTTACGCTAAATAATAAATTTTTAACCTTTAATGTAATAAATGATAATGAAAAAAATAGTCTTAACAGTAATAGCAATATTGGCTATCGGAATTTCATCGAAGAATTTATTTGCGCAAGCCACAACCCCCAAAGGCGATATACTTGATACGTTATCCGCAAGTCCCGATTATAATGTTTCAGCAGCAATGATCAGGGCTGCAGGCCTGACAGTCACTGTACGGGGAGCAGGCCCATACACTGTTTTTGCACCAAGTAATACCGCGTTTAGTAATATACCATCTGCAAAACTGGACAATTTGATGAAAGATCCTGCTAACCTGGCCACTGTTCTGAAGGGCCATGTTGTAAACGGAAAATATGATAAAGCCACATTAATAAAAACCCTCGGTAGCGGAACACCAACTTTAACAACAATTGATGGGAAAATACTTACGCTATCAGTAACTGATAAACATCTTACAATTACCGACAGCCAGGGAAATAAGGCCAAAGTTATAGCATTTGATATGTTAGGCACCAATGGCGTTGCGATCGGTATAGACGCTGTTTTAACCAAATAGAACAGAATATATTTTGTTAGGGCCCGGTTTTTTTTAAACCGGGCTTTTTTTATTTAAAGGAGTTGTTAGTATGTTATTTTCACCCGGACGAATTACGGGTTTATGGTATTTGTTAGAGACAAACCAACAAGGGCAAAGTTTTAAAAGTTATACCTTTACAGGAGACCTTAGTGAATAAATAATCTCCTTAGCTGATGGATCATTTCTATAAAATTCATCCTCAAGAACTTTATCCCTGTTGAAATTATTTTTTTCTAATAATCTGATTGATCGTTTGTTAGCTGAAGTGAGATAGGCAACAATGGCTTTGAATTTTAATGTATTAAACCCATAGTCAATTATTTTACAGAAAGCTTCATGCATAAATCCCATTCCCTGGAAATCGGGGTGCAATTCGTAACCCACTTCGATGCGGGAGTTTTCTTTATCAATATTCCATAAACAAATGGTACCGGTTAGTTTGCTGTCATTCTTTAGTGAGATCGCCCAGTAAAACCATTCCTTATTTTTTATTCCATTTTCTATCTTGCTGATAAATGCTATCGCTTCATCAATTTTTATTGATTTTGGCCTGTTTAGGTATTGATTTACACGATCATCTGATCTTAGTTTAAATATTTCAGGCGCATCATCCATCCTCAGCATCCTTAAAATAAGGCGCTCCGTTGTTAAGGTTGGGAACTGTGCTGGATATTGAAGTTGCATCGAACTTTGTAATAAACTTAAACAATTTTCTGTTTACTGCCTTATAAGGTAAAACAAAATTATAAATGGGCAATCAATCTAATGAAAATATTTCGGGATTTGAAAAGGTAAGCAATGCCATTACCGTATACAGCGGCGGCACTCCTGTCTTTCTTGTCGCGGTAGGTTTCATCTTACTATGGGGGGTAACAGGCCCAATTTTTCACTATTCAAATACATGGCTTCTCATTGTAAATACGTGTACATCCATCATTACCTTTTTGATGGTTTTTTTGATACAAAAATCACAAAATAAGGAATCAATTGCTGTACAACTAAAGCTGAATGAATTGATTGCAGCAAGTAACCATGCAAGCAACCGACTATTAAACATCCAGGACCTTAGCGAGGAAGAGTTAAAAACACTTTATCAACACTACCGGACCTTAGTAGAGCTAACGCAAAAGTCGCAATCAAATACCCAAAGCCATTCGGTTGAAGATGCCATTGAGACCGTTAAGGATGAAATCAGGGATGATTTAATACATAATGCCAATCGGGAGTCATGATAGGCAGCATCGGGGTAATTTAATATGGGTTGAATATGTTATTATTTATAAGTAGAATATTGATATCGTATGTATAGTTTTATAAATTAATGACCAAGCATTTGGGCAATCGCCCCGCAACTCATGTAAGCCATAGTAATTACTACGATAAGCCCCATAATAGTTAACCACAAAGGTTGTTTGTAGGCAAATACAATTTTAGCCCGATATGCCGCCAATAACATCACACCGAGGGAAATTGGTAAAATAAATCCATTAATAGCGCCTACCGTCAGAAGTGTTTTAACCGGCTTACCTATAATTTCAAAAATTATGCAGGATACGATGATAAACCCAATAATGATCTCCCTATTGAATTTTAAGATCAACGGGTGAAAGCTTTTTATAAAGGAAACCGAAGTATAGGCCGAGCCCACAACAGAAGAAGTTCCTGCTGCAAATATTATCAGGCCAAATATCTTATAGCCGAACGCGCCGCCGGCTAATTGAAATATCGAAGCGGCAGGGTTAGCCGGATCTAATTTCCCTCCTGCGCTTACTACGCCTAAAGCCGCTATAAACAGTAAAACCCGCATCACAGATGCCAGGCCAATAGCACTTAGGGCGCCTTTATTTATTGCTGGCAAATTTTCTATCCCGGTTTGCCGTGCATCAAGCAAACGGTGTGCCCCTGAAAAGGTGATGTATCCTCCTACAGTTCCGCCTACAATGGTTAATACTGCGGTAAAGCTAAAATGCGTAGGATTAATAGCCCTGAGCGCTGCTTCAGCTAATGGAGGTTTACTGACATAAGCAATAAAAAGTGCAAGCCCTATTTTAAGCATACCCATGGTTTTGGCAAATATGTCCATTGCCTTACCCGCCTCTTTATAAATAAAAATACCTATGGCAATAATAGCGCTCATTACAGCGCCCTGGCCAACACTTACACCAAGCAGTACATTTAACCCCAAACCGGCGCCTGCAATATTGCCGACATTAAAAGCCATTCCGCCTAAAAATACCAGAAAGGAAATAAAATAGCCAAGGCCCGGGAATACCTTGTTGGCAATATCCTGGGCAGGTTTATCTGCTACAGCTATGATTCGCCAAATGTTCAGCTGTGCTATGGCATCCAGTACAATGGAAAACAATATCACAAAACCAAAGCTTGCCCCAAGCTGGGCTGTAAAAACTGCGGTTTGCGTTAAAAAACCAGGACCGATAGCCGATGAGGCCATCAGGAAAGCAGCACCTAATAACACACTCCAGTTATATTTTTTCTTCATATCTCAGGAGCTTTTATTTCTATACCGTCGCTTTTTAGTTTTTGATTGATCATTTTTGCAAACTATACGGCATGTACGCCAACTCCATGCAGGCACAAGGTTTCAGGTCTTGCCTTTTTTATTTCATGTACTCATCCAAAAAATCAAGTACCCTTTTCCTTATAAATTCGGCATCAAACATCGGCCCGAAATGCGGGGCGCCGGGTACAATGATCAATTCGTTTTTTACACCTGCTTTGGTTAACAGCGAACTTAATAAAACAGACTGTTGGTTATTTACAGATTCATCTTTTTCACCATGGACGATCAAAAATGGAGGGTCATGTTTGTCGATATAGGTGATGGGACTTGCCCTTTTTGCCAGGTCGCGGCGTTCAGATACCGGCCCGCCAAGTAATAAGGTAACAGGGTTTTTCGGATTTTTATCGTCAAAGCCATTAAGTGTTAAAAAGTCCGACGGCCCATAAAAATCTAAAACGAGGTTTATTTTAAATTTTGATTCTTTTCCTTTGGGATAAAAGGCTTTCATATGATTATTATTTGATAAACCCAGCAATGAAGCCAAATGTCCGCCTGCAGAAAAACCTATTAGCGCTATCCTGCTATCGTCAATATTATATTGCGCCGCATTTTCGTATAAAAATTCAACGGCCTGGTTGCAGTCCTGTATCTGCGCCGGGAATGGGGCGGTGGTGCTGTGCCTGTAATCGATAGAAGCTACTGCGTAGCCTTTATCCATAAATAATTTTACGGTATTGGCCATATAGTCCATATCGGCATATTTATCATTCAGCATCCAGGCGCCGCCATGTATCCATACGATCAAAGGGTAGCTTAATTTTTTAACAGGCGGCAGGTAAATATCCAGCAAATGCTTTTTTAGGGTATCATTGGCATAAGGAATGTTTTCGTAAACGGTTGTTCCTTTAGGGAAAATATCCTTTTTGGTGGTGGGGGATTGGGCGTTAGCAGTGCTGCCAAGGATGCAAAAAAGTATAATAAAATAGGGTAGCGTTTTTTTCATAGTCAGTGCAAGATAGGGAATAAAGGTATTTTAAGTTTGATGAAATTAAAGATAGGAAATTTAGGATTACAAATTGATAATTTTGGAAGAAAGGAGGTCTTGTTATTAATGGCACTTTAAGTGGATAGTATTATATTTGATGAGTAACTTTTATAATATGCGGTTCATAGATTTTATGATGTTTTATACCATGGCAAACTTTAAACGGCAAAAGGGAGTGGAATCAATAAATGGCAAGCTTATTAGAGCCGGGTTTTTTCCAGGCTTTACTATAAGCTTAATGGTTTCAATTGTAATAGAAATTGTTTGTTTTCTTTTTTTTCACATAAATATTGCTGATAGTTCTAACTATTTTGTTAAATTGGTTATTGGATCGTTATTGTGTTTGATCTTGATTGACTATGCCTATAGAACGAAAAAGCGCTACGAATATATTACTTCACATCAATACAGGCCATTTACGCTAAGCATTACTTTAGGTGCATTTATAACTTTCTTGATTTTTATAGTTTCTGCGATGGGAAATATCGGAATACCTGTAGCCATTCACTTTTTGTTGACGAAATGAAGCAAATGCAAAAATAGAAAACCATTGTACACATCCTTGTCTGTTTCTTCACAGACGATCTATTTTATCGTTAATTTTATAAGCTAAAAATGATACCAACCCGTTAAAAACTATTAAAAAACCTTCCGAAGACTTTTATTTGGATACAATTTGGTATATCTGTATCAACCTGAAAAAATCATTTCAGTTGCCTGCCTGCAATTGATCTAAAAAAATGAAATGGTTTTACGACGTTTTGTGTGATTTATTTTATTAGATCAATAAATAAGTCAGCGATTTTCGTATGGAAAATATCCCGTTAGGGATAACCCCTTTGTAGAAAAAACAAGGTTAAAATTATTGCCTCGTAGAGGCTACCCTTAACCGGTAGAATTTTTACAGCAAACAAATGGCTAAGCAAGCGGACGATGGCATATTAAGGTTGAAGATATAACTTAACAGGTTGATAAAGGGTAACCTCTACGAGGCAAAAAATAATAATTCGGGTGTTTCTACAAAGGGGTTGACCCTATGGGTCATAAAACCAGCTTACCCACACAAAACGTTAGAAAACCAATAAAACCGGGAAATTTTAACTAAAAACACCCCTCTTTTCTTTATTTTTAGTATATTTGTTTGATATACACAAAGTTATAATTTTTTGGAGTGATTTTTTACGAGGGGCTAATCGCGTTTAGCTCCTCAAACCGAAAAAATTACGAGGGGCTAATGGCGTTTAGCTCCTCAAACCGAGAAAATTACGAGGAGCTAATCGCGTTTAGCTCCTCGTAATGTAAAAATTATCACCGGCTAAACGCATTTAGGGGGTGATAATTGTAAAGAAATAAGAGGTTAAACAACTTTCGGACTTCCGGACTCACACCAAACTTTCCATTTCAATTTTCTTCTGTAGCTCTAAAATAGCGCCGATCAATGCTTCAGGCCGGGGAGGGCAGCCTTGTACGTAAATATCAACAGGGATCACCCTGTCGACACCTTTTACCACGTGATAGCCATGCTGCCAGTAAGGGCCGCCGCAATTGGAGCATGAACCCATGGAGATCACATATTTTGGCTCTGGCATTTGCTCGTACAGGCGTTTTATGCGTTCGGCCATTTTAAAGGTAACCGTACCGGCAATAATAAGCACATCGGCCTGACGTGCAGATGGGCGGGGGAAAACGCCATAACGGTCAAGGTCGTAGGTGGAAGCGAATGCACCCATAAACTCAATGGCGCAACAAGCTATGCCAAAGCTCAATGGCCATAAAGATGAAAGCCTGGCCCAATTGAGCAGGTCGTTCATTTTGGTGATCACCACATCGCCGCTTTCGTCGGTTATATCGCTACTCATTTCCGGGTTTTTTAAAAGTTGGTTTAAACATGGGTTTTCTTATCGGAGGTGCTTCAGTTGTAGTGGCAGTTGTAGTAGCAGTGGCAGTAGCAGTAGAAGTAAGTTGGGTTTCAGGGGTAAATTCTTTTACCTTATAGGCGCTTTGCTCGGCATTTAGCTTTTCGTAAAGTGATGATGGAATATTGGTATCGGTTGTGGGTACAATGGGTTTTGGCTTTATCCAGTCCAGGTCGCCTTTTACCCAAACGTAAGCCAGGCCGAGTATCAGGATACCTAAAAACAAAAACATTTCCGTTAATGCCAGCCATCCCCAGCGCGGGTCGACTGCGTTCATTTCATGACTGCCAAATACAATGGCCCAGGGAAAAATGAATACCATCTCTACATCAAACAATAAAAAAACCAGTGCGATCACATAAAAACGCGAGTTAAAAGGCATCCAGGCGTTACCGGTCGGCTCTTCGCCGCACTCGTACGAGGTTAGCTTTTCGGGATTTGGATTATGGGGCGCAATCAATTTATTAATAAAGAATGCAAAGCATACCATTATTATCCCTGTGATAATGAAGATAAGTATCTTTCCAAATTCTGATATTTGCGAAACACCTGCCATGACAGCAAATTTAACAAAACAAACCCATTTTGATGCTATAATTATTGGCGGCGGCGCCTGCGGACTAATGTGCGCCGTACAGGCAGGCTTTTTGGGAAAGCGTACATTGGTATTGGAGAAAAACGATAAAGTGGGCGCTAAAATACTTATCAGCGGCGGCGGGCGCTGCAATTATACCAACCTGTATACTACGGCGCAGCAGTTTATTTCACAGAATGAACATTTTTGCAAATCAACCCTGTCGCAGTGGACGGTTGAAGATACGATCAGTTTTTTTGAAAGTTATGGCATACACGGCAAGGAAAAAACGCTTGGCCAGCTTTTCCCGGTAAGTGACAATGCAAAAGATGTAGTAAAAGTTTTTACTAACCTGTGTACTGATCTGGGGCAGGAGATATGGCGCGGGGCAGATGTTAAAAGTGTTGAAAAGGCTGGAAATGGTTTTATTGTGTTGATGGAAAGAAACGGACGGAAAGAAAGCCTGTCGGGTAAAAAAGTGGTTATCGCCAGCGGCGGCTTGCCTATTCCAAAAATGGGCGCTACTGATCTTGGTTTGCAGGTTGCCCGTAATTTCGGCTTAAAAATTAATGATACCGCCCCGGCATTGGTTCCGCTGACGATCACCGGGAAAGATCAGCCCTGGTATGAGCAACTATCAGGCAACAGTATTTTTTGCCGTGTATGGAACGACAGGGTCAGCTTTGATGAGAATATATTATTTACCCATTGGGGACTAAGCGGACCGGCCATACTTCAAATTTCATCGTATTGGCGACCCGGTGAATATATTCATATTGACCTTTTGCCCAATCAAAATATTGCCGGACTGATACAGCAGGAGCGGGAGGCAAACGGCAAAAAAATGCTGTTGGGTTACTTAGCTAATTTATACACCCGCAAGTTTGCCGAAGCGTTAAGCGATAAGTTACCGGTTGATAAAAATCTCGCCTCCTTAAGTAAGGCAGATATTGAAAACATCAGCCAACTAATACACGAATTTAAAGTAAAACCGGCAGGGGATAAGGGCTACGATAAAGCCGAGGTAATGCGCGGGGGGGTATCCACCGATGAACTATCATCAAAAACACTCGAAGTTAAAAAAGTTCCCGGCCTCTACTACGGCGGCGAATGTGTTGACGTTACCGGATGGCTGGGCGGTTATAATTTTCAATGGGCCTGGGCCAGCGGGTTTGTTATAGCGCAGGGGATTTAGCTGGAGGTGAAAGGATAAAGGTAAAAGGCGAAAGGTGGAAAAAAAGTTATAAATAAAAGGTTGAAAAATGTAAAAGCCTTTAACCTTTCGCCTTTAACCTTTCACCTCTTTTCAGCTGCCTTCACATGGTTAAAATAAGCAATCAGCCTGTCAATATTTGCCAGCACATAAACTTTAGCATGTATTTTATCAACGATATCGGGATAGTCGCCCATAATGTCGCACATCACATCTTCAAAGTTCTGATCGGTTAATCGTTTCATTCCGGCTGGGTTATCGCCGTAGTACCAGGATGTTTTTTCGTAGCTGCGGCCACCGCCGCCGCCAATAGGGATGGAAAGCCCGCCGCCAAAACCGCCGCCATAGCCACCGGTGCCAATCCCAGCCCCAACCCCGGGTGAAAAGCCTATTCCACTGCTGCGTCCGCCACCGCCGCCATGGGTTACGTATATTTTGATGTCTTCATCAAGCGCGACTTTAACAAAATCAAGTTCTTTTTTTGCCCACGACTCATTCCCCGGCGGGTGCGCAACAACAAAACTATCTTTGCCTACCACAAACGACCGCAGGTCACTGGCGCTTAGTTTATAAGGCTCGGATTTATTGTCTTCTTTAAATTCTATAAACCCCTCGTCTTTTATTGGCCCCCGTCCTGATGGGTTAACATTAATAAACCCGCTTTCGATATTTCCTTTAACATCGGTAAAACGGCCCGGCTGCCATTTTTGTCCATATAATTTTGCTGATACAATCATCAGCATAAAAAATAAAATGATTAAAATTGAGCGCATAATTGATAAAATACAAATAACGCATTTTTTACACATTTAATATGATGATTGTTGACTTGAGAAGCGATACAGTTACCAAACCAACGCCAGGGATGCTCGAAGCGATGTTTAGCGCCAAAGTAGGGGACGATGTTTTTGGCGAGGATGAAACCATTAATGAACTGGAGGAAAAGACCGCCGGGATATTCGGGATGGAGGCGGGGATATTTTGCCCATCAGGCACCATGACCAACCAGATTGGCATAAAATGCTTTACACAGCCATTGGATGAATTAATTACCGACCAAACTGCGCACGTTTACCGGTATGAGGGTGGAGGTATCGCCTTTAATTCAGGCGTTTCCGCGCGTTTATTGAATGGTGAGCGGGGTATACTTACTGCCGAAATGATAGCGCCGGAAATTAATGCCATAAATGACCATTATCCGCGTACCAGCTTAGTGGTATTGGAAAACACGGTTAACAGGGGAGGAGGTAGTTACTATACGCTTGAGCAAATTAAACCAATAGCAGCCTTATGCAAAGCTAAAGGCTTAAAACTTCATTTAGATGGCGCACGCATATTCAATGCATTAACAAAAACAGGTGATAAGGCCGCTGATTATGGTAAGTATTTTGATGGCATATCCGTTTGCCTGTCCAAAGGTTTGGGAGCCCCGGTTGGGTCTGTTTTTTTGTCGGATAAACAAACCATAAAATATGCCCGCCGGGTTCGCAAGGTTTTTGGCGGCGGGATGCGCCAGGCAGGTTTTTTAGCCGCCGCAGGCATTTACGCGCTTGATCATCATGTGGAAAGGTTAAGTATCGACCATGCACATGCCCAAATACTGGCAAATGAATTGGCAAAATGCCCATGGGTAAGTAACGTGCTGCCGGCAGAAACCAACCTTGTTTTGTTTGATACTGTGGAACCTGCAAGTATTGTCCTGCAAAAACTGGCTGAAAATGGTATTAAAGCACTATCAACGGCCCCACACCGTATCCGTTTTGTTTTGCATTTGGATGTACATGCGGAGCAGGTGGAATACGTGGTGAAAGTCCTGAAAGTTGTTCATGGTTGATGGTTCATAGTTCATAGGAGCGACAAATAGCTATGAACCATCAACTATGAACTAGATAAAAGATTTGACAACTTTTCAAAAGTTGTCAAATCTGACCGGTTCATAGATCATGGTTCATCGAAGCCGCAAATAGCTATGAACCATGAACCATCAACTATGAACTAAAAGCTACTTCAATTCCCTGTCCGCCGATTGCCTTTCAACCATCCAGCCGGGGTATTCGCGTGGTAATGCGCTTACTTCGTCTATCTTTTTAAGGTCATCAGCTGATAATGAAACTTCGGTCGATTTAATATTGGCAATCAGTTGAGCGACATTCTTCGCGCCAATAATGGTGCTGGTTACCCCTTTTTGCTGGCGTACCCAGGCTAAAGCAATTTCCGCTACCGAAACATTTTGCTGTTTGCTGATTTCGGCCATCACATCAATAATATCGTAGGCCCGTTCTTTGTTAATGTGTGGGAAATCAAAAGTGTCCCGGCGCGAATCACCGGCTTTTTCTGTGTTACGGTTGAACTTCCCTGAAAGAAAACCGCCTGCAAGCGGGCTCCATGGCATTACAGCCAGGTTTTGATCGGCGGCCAAAGGCAAAATTTCCCTTTCAATATCGCGGGCGGCTACTGCGTAAAAATATTGAAGGCCCGCAAATTTATTCCAGCCACGTTTTTCGGCTATCGCCAAAGCCTTCATTACCAACCATGCCGGCCAATTGCAGACGGCGACATAGCGTACTTTCCCGGTTAGCACAATGTCATTTAGTGAATGCATAATTTCTTCGATCGGCGTTTTTGGATCAAAACCATGCACATATAAAATATCTATATGATCGAGTTGTAAGCGCTGCAGGCTTTCGTCAACAGACTGAAAAATATGATAACGCGAAAGGCCAACATTATTTAACCCTTCACCCATGCGGCCGCGAACTTTAGTAGCAATTACCAGGTCATGGCGGTTAAAACCAAGGTCTTTTATAGATTGGCCCAGTAACTTTTCGGATTCCCCATAAGAGTAAACATTGGCGGTATCAATAAAGTTAATGCCAGAATCAACAACAACTTTCATCAGGTCGTTTACTTCATTTTGCTGCACTTTGCCGATGGCCTCCCAATAGCCTTTCCCGCCGAAGGTCATGGTGCCAAAACATAATTCGGATACCACCACACCGGTGTTCCCTAAAAAATTGTATTTCATAAGTTTGATGATTTTTGAATATGGGAGTAAAATTCAGGGTTTGATAGGAAAAAATGGTCAGCAGATGGTAAAAAACCCAAAAGCACATCCTTAACAGATTCTGGAAAATATTATAAAGCAAAAAAACCGGCCGGAGCCGGTTAGTCGCTTAATTGAATTTATTAATTGATTAGCAGAGGTTTAACTATTATCCTGATCTCAAAAAACCATTCCTTTATCAACTAATAAGACCTGGTACTTTATTTCTCAGCCTTTTTCGTTTCAATAAACACCACCCCATTTTTAGCCTTACTGCCATATTTTTTTGTTATTTCATCACCCGATTTAACACTCATACTTTCAATATCGGCTGCTGAAAGTTTTTTCAGATCGTGTTCGGTGGCTTGTTTACCATCAATCATAATCATTTTTTCGGAAAGATGTTCAATATTAGCTTCATTATTAATATCTGCACTGATTACTGTGTACGCTTTGGGCGTATAATCAATGTTGTATTTATAAACATTATTTTTAGAAGCCAATTTTGGTTTGAGAAAGGTTTTGAACTTTGGATTTGTCGAATAGGTGTAATTTATCCGCGCGTCTGCCGAATAGACTTTTGTTGAGTCAGTACCTTCAAATCCGGTAACTACAGGCTGCCCACTATTAATTACAGTTAGGGTGTCAATAATATATTTGCCGGCCACCAGGTGTTTTGTTCTCAATTTATAAAGCTTTGGAGCAACTTCAACCCCTGCAATGTCAGATCCTCCAACCGACGTATTTATAGTTGAAGCGCCGGCACTTGTACCATCGCCTGATGATATTGTACTGGTTAAAACATCATTTTTTGAAAAACCTTTAATAGTCACTTTATCCATGCCATTCAATTTATCTAATTTTTCTTTGAATTTTTTACCGGCTTCCGAGTCGTCGGTAGTCACAAACAGCACTTCGTGTTTTGTATCTACATTATCCAAAATCTTTGCTGCTTTTTCACCTGATACAATTTCAATTGCATAAATCTGGTCTGAATCCAGCGCCTTAAAGTCCGCTTTAGTAACCTTTTTGCCATTGATCACATAAGTTAATGAATCAGAACCTGTCGCTGTGTTTATAAAAACATCGCCTTTCCTGATCGTATCCCCGGTTTTGAGAGGCGGAGTCTTGACTATTGCATTTGCCATAACTGGCTTTGAATCAGGTGGGGCAGCAGGTTTAGTTGTATAGTCTATTTTTACATGACCGCCAATTTTATTTATAGTAGCTGCTATCGTTTTGTTGGCCTTTTTATTTTTAATTAATGCTGCCTTTGATATACTGAACACCAGCAGCATTGCAACCACTGCCGGTACTAAAAATGCGTAGCGGGTGAGGTTAACTTTCGAAGATCTTTTAACGTTCATCATGATTATTCTTTTTTTAATGGTTGATAAATTAAAGTGATTGACGATTGTATTAGAGGATGCGGCGAAGCTTACACTTACCAGGCTGTATTGGTATTGTTTGCTATCGACGCCGTTTTTTAATATTTTTTGATCGGTAATAAATTCAATATTTTCGCGGATAGCCTTTTTCATAAGCCATATCCCCGGATTAAACCAGTAAAATATAGTGCTTAATTCGGCCAGCAGGATATCTAAAGTATGCCATTCATTCACATGCACCTGCTCGTGCAATAGTATAGCCTTAAGATCGGCCTGTTCATGATTTTCAGGATTAATATAAATGCTTTTCCAAAATGAAAAAGGACCTGAATCACCGCTGACCAGCCTGACTTCATGGCCGTGAATATTCCCTGCAGTTGAGCGGCGGTACAATTTGTATAATGAATATAACTGCGCCAGCAGGCGCAAAGCCAACAACGCAGCACCAGCCCAAAAAACAACCTCAACCCAATACCAGTAATTTGGTTGTGAAATTGGCCCGGCAAATTTTTCGGCAGGGGCCTGCCAGTTAAAAACTATTAACTGCATAGGTTTTGCTATATGCTGGTGTCGCTGCATAAATCCTGAAAGATTAATTTTAGGGTAGGCCGATGCAAACAGTATAGCCATAACAAGGTAAACGCGGTTTAGTGTATAAAAAGTAAGGTGCCTTAGCACCAGATAATAACCTGCGCAAAACAAAAGAAGCGCCACATTTACTTTTAACAGAAAAACAAACAGGTTTGGCATGACGTTTATTTTTTAGGGTTTTCAATCAGTTTGATGATCTCTTTTAAATCGCCGGCGCTGATCTTTTTTTCATTTGCGAAAAAGGTAACCAGGTCTTTGTAGGAATTCTGGAAGTAATCACTAACGAAGCCGCTCATGAACTTCTTTTTATATTCTTCCTCCTGTATTGCGGGGGCGTATCGAAAAGAATTTCCTAACTTTTCACTTATTACAAAACCTTTGCGTTCGAGGTTTTTTATGGTTGATGCAAGGGTGGTGTATGGAGGCTTCGGCTCTTCGAGCAAATCAAGAAAATCTTTTATAAAGCCCGATCCATATTGCCATACCGCTTGCATGGCTTCTTCTTCTTGTTTCGATAATTTTTCCATCCTGTATTACGATTATTTCGTAAATCTACGATTAATTCGTAATTATCCAAATTTATTTTTAAATTATTGATGCATTCAAAATAATCCTTTAATTTAGATGACTTAATCATGACAATATGCTTATCAATAGAAAAATCGTAGCTACGCTTGGCTTATCGGCAATGGTAACCGTGGTAGCATTAACCTCAATGGCGCCCGATAACCCGGAGTATAAAAACCTGAAAGTACTGCCCAAAAGTATTACACATGAGCAACTTGGTCAGGTAATGGGAGAATGGACACATTCCCTCGGTGTGCATTGTAATTTTTGCCATGTCAGAAATGACAGTACAAAGAAGATGGATTTTGCAAGTGACGCTAAACCTGAAAAGGAAATGGCGCGCCACATGTTCAAGATGATGAATAAGATCAACCAAAAATTTTTCAAAGCTGAAAAAGATTCAATAGGAATGATGGCGCACACAGGCATAAACTGTTATACCTGCCATCGCGGAGACAATCACCCTAAAGTTACAATGCCGCCTGAAGAAAAAAGAGGGCCAGGTGGTCCGGGCGGCCCGGGTCAAGGACCAGGTGGCCCCGGGGGGCCAGGCAAGGGCCCTGGAGGTAATAATAAATAATAAAATTAATATCAAATAAAACACCCTTTATCATTGCGTTGAAGGGTGTTTTGTTTTAATTACATATATGTTTAATAACGCAGTAAATATTCGTGATGCCAGGGAAGACGATCTTGGAGAAATACTTAATATTTACAACGATGTTATTATAAACACCACTGCTGTTTACAGCGAGCAGCCGCACACATTACTGATGCGAAAAGACTGGTTTAACGACAGGATTAGCAATAACTTCCCCGTATTTGTAGCTGATTTGAATGGTCGGGTGGCTGGTTTCAGCAGTTTTGGGCATTTCAGGGCATGGCCATGTTACCGGTTTACTGTGGAGGTATCTGTTTACGTAGATACTTCCTTTCGTGGCAAGGGAATAAGCAAAATGTTGATGAAATCGCTGATTGACCGTGCTAAAGAGATGAACATACATGCAGTAGTTGCCGCTATCAGCGCTGATAACCAAATAAGTATAAGCCTCCACCGCTCCTTTGGTTTTAAGGAGGTGGCAAATTTTAAAGAGGTAGGCTATAAATTTGGCAGGTGGCTCGACCTTAAGTTTTTTGAACTATTGTTGAGTAATACTACCAAAACCTTTTAGCACTTTTTTTGATGAGTTCCTCAATATACTTTTTGTACAAATATTCTGCATAGCCTACGCTAAAGTAATCGGGGAATTTCCATTTTGGGAAATAAGTTCTTTTTAAATATTTCAGATAACTGAAAAATAGCACCCCCAGGAATAAAATAATTGAGAGGCACATTAAAACTTTCACAAATACAATGAGGATGTTCATACTTAATGATTTTATTTATAGCCTTTTTTACGAAATAAAAAATCTTTTGTTTCATAGTTTCTTACAATTATTTTCCAACCATTACTAACATTTAACAAATCCATTACATTTGTCACCATGCAAAAGATCCTAATCGCCAATCGCGGCGAAATAGCCTTAAGGGTTATGCGCTCGGCGCGTGAAATGGGAATTAAAACAGTAGCCGTTTATTCTGATGCCGACCGTGGGGCCCTACATGTGCGCTATGCCGATGAAGCCGTTTATATTGGCGAAGCGCCATCAAGTAAATCATACCTTGATGGCGATAAGATCATTGATGCCTGCCGTAAAACAGGTGCTGAAGGGATACATCCCGGTTACGGTTTTTTGAGTGAGAATGCTGCTTTTGCCAGACAGGTAAGAGAGGCTGGTTTGACATTGATAGGCCCTTCGCCGGAGGCTATGGAAGTGATGGGGAATAAGCTTTCGGCAAAGGCTGCTGCGCTCAAATATAATATCCCAATGGTTCCCGGTACTGAAGAGGCAATTACTGATATTGATGAAGCCAAACTGCGCGCTGTTGAAGTGGGTTTCCCGATACTGATCAAAGCGGCAGCAGGCGGCGGTGGCAAAGGCATGCGTATTGTAGAAACTGCGGAAGACTTCGAAGAACAGATGCACCTGGCAGTATCCGAGGCTGTTTCAGCTTTTGGAGATGGTTCGGTTTTTATTGAACGGTATGTTTCATCTCCACGGCATATTGAAATACAGGTGCTGGGCGATACCCATGGCAATATCGTTCATCTTTTTGAGCGCGATTGCTCGGTACAGCGCCGTCATCAGAAAGTTATTGAAGAGGCGCCATCATCGGTATTGACGTCTCAGATCAGGGAGCAGATGGGTAAATGCGCCGTGAATGTTGCGCGGTCTGTTAATTATACCAGTGCAGGCACAGTGGAGTTTATTATGGACGAACAGCTTAACTTCTACTTCCTCGAAATGAACACCCGTCTGCAGGTGGAGCACCCGGTATCAGAACTGATTACCGGGGTCGACTTGGTAAAAGAGCAGATCCGTATCGCCAGGGGCGAAGCCATCAGGTTTAAACAGGAAGATTTGAAAATTAATGGCCATGCCATCGAACTCAGGGTTTATGCCGAAGACCCAGACAACAACTTTTTACCTGACATCGGTACGCTGCAAACCTATATCACGCCAAAAGGCCCGGGTGTTAGGGTTGATGACGGTTTTGAGCAGGGCATGGAAATCCCAATTTATTATGACCCGATGATTGCCAAACTGATCACTTATGGTAAAGACAGGGCGGAAGCTATCGAACGTATGCTGCGCGCTATTGATGAATACCAAATAACCGGGATTACCACTACCTTAGGTTTTGGCAAATTTGTGATGCAGCATGAAGCCTTTACGTCTGGTAATTTTGATACACACTTTGTACAGAAGTATTTTATACCAGGGGTTTTACAAAACGGTAATGAAGATGAGGCTTTGATAGCGGCGATAGCAATGGAAAGGCTATTAAGTGAACAGCGTGTCACCATTGTCAATCTCGCCGATGGTGAGGTGAGTAATTGGGTAAAAAACAGGCGGAGTTAGCCTCGCCCTGCCCTTTCCAAAAGAGAGGTTTCTAAAAATATTCATACGTTTGAAGAAGTTCTTTAAGCCCTCTCCTTTGGATAGGGTTGGGTGAGGCGCTTAGGTGATGCTAATGAAATTTTCAATCAATCCAACTTGCCCGGTACTGATTTTTTCCTTTGCCGTTTCAACCTCAAACCAACCCGCCCCATCAATTTCAGGGAAAGATTGTTTCTTCCCTGATTTCGGCGGCCATTCCATTTCAAACAGGTTGCTGAATATGGTTTCGTGGTTTATATCGCCTTCGACCGCCCAGGCATGAACAATTTTACCGCTTTTCAACGTAACAGGAATAAGTTTGATAAAATTGCCTTCGATGGCCTGCCCGGTTTCTTCTTTAAATTCGCGTTTGGCAGCTGATAGCGGGTCTTCATCATGCAAAAACTCACCTTTGGGGATTGACCATACACCGGCATCTTTATTTTTAAAGAAAGGACCGCCCGGGTGGACAAGGAAAATTTGAAGCAGGTTATTCATTTTCCTGTATAATAATATCCCTGCACTTTGTTTTGGCATATTTAAGATTTAAAACTAAGTTAACAAAACACAATACTATTATGGTTAAATTTGATAATTAAATAAATAACAAATATGATTGACGATAAATGGACCAGCTTTAAGGTAACCGGTGATTATAATATAGATATACGAAGTCTTTACGAAGCATGGGCAACCCCGGCCGGACTCGAAAAATGGTTTTTAAGAAAAGCCGACTTTTTTACCATCCCCAGGCGCCTGCGGGAGCCGGAAGAGTTTATTTTGAAAGAAGACGTTTACGAATGGTACTGGTACGGCTGGGGCGATGATAGCTCTGAAAAAGGCCAGATATTGGAGGCAAACGGCACCGATCTTATCAAATTTACTTTTGCAAAAGATTGTATTGTTACAGTTGAGATCAGCAGCCGCAACGGTATTTCGCTGGTGGAGCTCACCCAGGAAAATATCCCCCTTGAAAACGACCCTGCAAAAAACCTTTTTGTACAGTGCCAAACGGGCTGGTTGTTTTACATGACCAATCTTAAATCAATCATAGAAGGCGGGGTCGACCTGCGGAATAAGAAATTGGAAGTAAGCAGTAATTTTAAATAGGGTCCCCAGCCCCCTAAAAGGGGAGTTTTAGTTGATAGTTTTAAAAAACTTTTGCCTGACACGAAATCTACAGTATTTAATTAGTTTTGCCAATCAAAAGTTCCCCCTTTAGGGGGTTACGGGGGCATGAGTTTATGTTTACAGGTATCATAGAAACGTTAGGCAAAGTAGCTGGGCTGCAGCACGACCAGGGCAATCTGCATATTACGGTTGAATCAGGCGTTGCTGGTGAATTGAAAATCGACCAGTCTGTTGCGCATAACGGGGTTTGTTTAACGGTGATCTCTTTAGCTGAAGGCAAACATACGGTAACCGCTATCGAGGAAACATTGAATAAAACCAACCTTGGCCATTTAAAATCCGGCGATCTTATTAATCTTGAGCGCTGCATGCAATTGAATGCCCGCCTTGACGGGCATATTGTGCAGGGGCATGTTGATCAAACAGCTGTTTGTATTGATTTTTCGGAATTAGAGGGGAGTTGGGAATATACTTTTGAATATGATGCCACACAGGAGAACGTTACTGTTGAAAAGGGGTCGATATGTGTCAATGGTATCAGTTTAACGGTGGTAAATTCAAAAACCAACAACTTTTCCGTAGCAATAATCCCTTATACCTTTGAACATACCAATATGCAGCAAGTACGCAAAGGTTCGGTTGTAAACCTGGAGTTTGATATAATCGGCAAATATGTTGCCCACCTGGTGCAGCGTTAACGGCTTAATTCATTCATGCGCCTTTTGGAATAAACTCGCATAATAAAGCGTTATCAGCTTTAATGGTTTGTCGTGCAGACGAAGCGGCATTTAAAAAAATTGTGATAAGGATTAGCGTTATAGTTTTCACACAACTAAAGTATTAGTTATAAACAATAAATCCAAATTTTTAAACATTTTATGCCAAATAGTGTTATATCAGCACAAAATAAAAAACAACATTATGGATAAGTTAAAGAAATTCGGGTTAATGGAAAAAATTGTCCATGAATTGGAAGATTTAAAAAACAGTCAGCAGGCTATCATTCAAAAACTCGCAAAAATAGAAGTCGACAATATGGAACTGGGTGATAAAAGGCTTGAAAAAGACCTGCCGGATATGCACCAGCGGGTATCAGATAACCTTGACACCATTGCTGCGATACTGGAAGATTTTGCCACACAAACCGAAACCTTCAGCGACAAGAACAATATTGCTGCGTTGAAAGAGCAGGAAGCAATTGGCAAATTGTAATTGGTTAAAGGTAAAAGGTAGGAGAAGTTTTAAAACCTTTCGCCTTTCACCTTTCACCTCCGTCTACTCCACGCTCTTCCCCTTCATGGCAACACTTATCGCCTGGTTCATTAGACGCTCAGCGAATGGACGGGTAAATTCATTTAAAGCATCAATAACTTTATGTATTGTGTCCTTGTTATCGCTTGTCAGTGCCTCTTTTAAGTTTTTGAGGTATTGATCAGTTTCAGCGATCTCGTCTATTGATAGAAAATTGCTATTCTTTTGTACGAACCGCTCCACGGTATAAACCATTTGTTCGCCTTCGGTGCGGGCCTCTATCAGCATGCGCCGGCTTACATCTTCTTTGGCGTGGGTGACGCTGTCCATCAGCATTTGTTCCACCTGGTCGTCGGTAATACCGTAGGTTGGTTTTACTTCCACTTCCTGTTTTACGCCGGAGCGCAGTTCCATTGCCTGTATCTTTAAGATGCCATCCGCGTTCAGCAAAAAGTTAATTTCCACTTTCGGGAAACCGGCGGGCATGGAAGGGATGCCTTTAAGGTCAAATTCGGCCAGCTTCCTGTTTTCTTTTATCAGGTCGCGCTCGCCCTGGTAAACAGCTATTTTCATATTCACCTGCGCGTCTATCGAAGTGGTGTATTGCCGGCCTGCTTTGGTCGGTACTTTGGAGTTGCGCGGGATGATCACATCCATCAGGCCGCCCATAGTTTCAATACCGAGGGAAAGTGGTGTAACGTCCAATAACAAAATATCCTTGCGGTTGCCTGCCAAAATATCTGCCTGTATGGCGGCGCCAAGGGCAACCACTTCATCCGGGTTTAATTCATCATGAACAGGCCGGCCAAAAAAATCAGCCACCATTTTTTTAACCAAGGCCGCGCGTGTTGAACCGCCAACCATTATCACTTCGTCTATCTGACTGATATTCAGTTTGGCATCTTTCAATGCGTTTTGGCAACAGGTTATAGTTTCCTCAACTTTAGGTAAAATAAGTTGCTCAAATGTCCTTCGGTTAATGGTACACCATATATTGCCTATTTTATCATTTACAAGGCCTTGATGAGCAAAAGCCTTTTTAGTTTCTTCAGCTTTGAGGCGTAATTTTTGCGCAAGTTTATTATCTGCAAGTACTTCAGCCTTATTTAATTTATTTTTTTCTATCCAGTAATCAACGATGATCCTGTCGAAATCATCGCCGCCTAAAAAAGTATTCCCGTTTGTAGATAAAACCTCGAAAATACCATTTTGTATTTGGAGGATGGATACATCAAACGTGCCGCCGCCAAGGTCATAAACGGCTATAGTTTTTGTTTCTTCGGGGTTTAAGCCAATACCATAAGCAAGACTGGCAGCTGTAGGTTCGTTCACAATACGCAAAACATCAAGCCCTGCAAGTTTACCCGCGTCCCTTGTTGCCTGGCGTTGTGAGTCGTTAAAATAAGCAGGAACAGTGATCACCGCGCGATTTATGGGTGTTTTTAAGGCATGTTCGGCGCGCACTTTGAGCTCTTTTAATATAAGGCTTGAAAGCTCAATTGGGGTATAAAATTTGTCGCCAACTTTTATCTTTACCAAACTCTCCGAATCATCATCAATGACCTTGTACGAGAAAAAATCTTTATAATTTTCAATGTCTTTATACGATCTTCCCAGCAGACGCTTTACCGAAAAAACGGTGTTTTGTGGATCAGTAATCAAATATTCCTTTGCCTCGTTTCCAACAGTAATACCACCTGCAGCGCCAAAATGTACCACCGAAGGCACCAAAACACCTTTACCGGTATCATTAATAACCTGCGGATTTTTATCGGGATTGATAAATGCCACCAGGGAATTAGTGGTCCCCAGGTCAATGCCTACAATTAATTCTTCCTTTTGTATAGAGCCTGTTGCCAGGTTGATAGAAACTTTAGCCATAGTTGTTATAACAATCGGCAAATGTATACAGTTTTAGGGGATGATGTGTCATTTAAGTGTTGGTATTGATTTCGGATGTGGGATGTTCGATTTTTCGCTGTTGTTTATTTTCAGCGGTGCTCAAGAGGGCTATCGCCGTTTCGGATTTATTTCGCCTGAACTAGAATTTTTCGAATTGAGGAATTTTCGGAAATCACCCGGATTGCCGATTGACTGCTCTTAAATTCAAAAAATTCTTGAATTCGAAAAATTCGAGTTCAGACAATTAACAATTTGTACTTACTTTCACGCTTAATGATAAAGCTAACCAAAATACCCCTGCAACTCCCATTATTACTGCTACTGCTCACCGCTACTGCAACTATCGCCAAAGCCCAGGAATTCGGCGGCAACCCGCCTTCAATAAAATGGAAACAGATAGATATGCGAGCTGCCAAAGTAATTTTTCCGGAAGGGCTTGATTCTGCAGGGTTGCGCGTGGCCAATATCGTACGGCGAATGAACGGGGCCATACAGCCAACCATCGGCTTCAAACAACGGCAGATAAGTATTTTATTGCAAAACCAAACCACTATTGCCAATGCATACGTGGGTTTGGCGCCTTTCAGAAGCGAGTTTTTTTTAACGCCTGAGCAGAATAGTTTTGATATTGGAAGTTTGTCGTGGCCTGAGCAATTGGCTATACACGAGTTTAGGCATGTGCAGCAATATAATAATTTTAACGTGGGCTTTTCCCATACGCTGAAGGTGCTTTTTGGCGAAGGCGGGCAGGCGCTGGCTAATGATATTGCCATACCGAACTGGTTTTTTGAAGGCGATGCAGTTTTTAATGAAACCCATGTAAGCGAACAGGGCAGGGGCAGGCTCCCTTGGTTTTTTAATGGTTTCCGTGCTTTATGGGCAGATGGAAGAGCTTACAGTTATATGAAAATACGCAACGGCTCCTTACGTGATTTTACCCCCGACTGGTATCCCTTAGGCTATATGCTGGTATCTTACGGCAGGGAAAAATACGGTGATGATTTCTGGAGAAAAGTAACGCAGGATGCCGCTGCTTATAAAGGCGTTTTTTACCCTTTGGATAGGGCCATAAAAAAATATTCAGGTGAAGATTTTACACAATTCAGGAATGATGGGTATAACCATTATAAGCAGGTATTTAAGGAAGATCAATCACGCCATAATTCAATAAATCAATCCTTCAACAATTCAATAATTAACGCGCATCAACACTTTATTGCCGACAGGGAATACCCCGTTTATGTAAACGACAGTACAATGATCTATATGAAAAGCACCTATGATCATATTCCTGTGTTTGTTGTAAAAACCGGTACCCATGAAAAGAAAATATCAGTAAGAAGTGTTTCCTTAGATACTTACTTCGCTTATCACGATGGCAAAATAGTTTATGCCGCTTACCGGCCCGACCTGCGCTGGAACTACCGAGATTACAGTGAACTTATGCTGTTGGATGTGAATACGGGAAAAGAACACCGTATTACCAAAAACACAAAATACTTTTCTCCGGATTTTAGTCCGAATGGCCAAACTATCGTTGCGATTAAAGAGGGTACAAACGGTAAATGCGACCTCCATTTGATTAATATAGCAACCGGACAGCTTATTTCCATCATCCCGAATAACGAAAACCTGTTTTATACTTATCCAAAGTTTTATGGTAACGATTATTTGATAGCAGCCGTGCGTACACCAAAAGGTAAAATGTCATTAGATATGATTGATATTAAAACAGGAAGCAACAAATATTTGCTGCCATTTTCATATCAGCCCATCGCTTTCCCATTAATAAAAAGTGATACAGCGTACTTTTCGGCTACTTCGGGAATTGATGACCGCCTATTTGCATTAAGCTTAAAAACCTTTAAACTTTACGAATTAACAAACTTTAACCTCAACGGTTCTGTTGGTAATTACGAACCTGCAATAAGTGACAATAAATTTGCATGGGTAGGCTTTACTGCATTTGGTTACCAGCTGAATGAGGTTGATAAGAAAAATTTACAATGGTCACCGATTGAACCTGAACAGGTAAGGGGAAGCCTTGCCAATTTTGGCATTAGCGCACTAAAACGAGATAGTTCAACCGATCTGTTGGCTAAAGTGAAAAACGATTCGCTTCCCGTCACTAAATACCGCAAATCGCATCATTTATTCAATTTTCACAGCCTGATCCCCAATTTTAACGATCCAAACTATACCTTAAGCATTGAAGGGGAGAATGTACTGAATACGCTGCAGTCGCAGGTTTCATTTACTTATAACCGGGATGAGGGTTATAAACAGTTCGGCTTTGATGCGGTTTACGGGGCTTTGTTCCCTTATATTTCTGGCGGGGCGGATTATACCATCGACAGGCGCGGCTACCATAACGGAAGTAATATTTACTGGGACGAAACCGACCTGCACGGTGGCCTTGAACTGCCTTTAAATCTTAGCTATGGAAAAAATTTAACCTCATTGCAGGCTGGGAGCGACCTGTATTACACCCAAAGCGCTTTTCAACAGCCGTTCAGGAATATGTTTCCCAATCAATCATACGCCTACAGCAACGATTATATTAATTTAAGAAACAACATACAGCAGGCGCGGCAAAATATTTTCCCCCGATTTGGCCAAACCATTGCTTTAAATTACAAATCAGCCATCAGTGGCATAAGCGCCGAACAGTTCCTGGCAAACGGATCGTTTTATTTCCCCGGTTTTACCATTAACCATAACGTGGTGATCAACCTGGCACACCAGCAAAGAAATAAAAATAATGTAATAAATTTTTCAAACGATTTTCCATTTTCAAGAGGATATACTGCCGAAAACCTATATGACATGAATAAAGCAGGCGCTAATTACCACTTTCCCATAGCTTACCCTGATGCTGGTGTGGCAAATACTTTTTACCTGTTGCGGATAAGGGGTAACGCCTTTTACGATTACACCTATGCAACCGATTTTTATACCAGCGGCAGCCAGTTTAAAGGAACTTTCCGCTCAACTGGCGCAGAGGTTTATTTCGATTCTGAATTGTTTAACCAGGGTGCGGTTTCCTTTGGTTTCAGGTACAGCTACCTGATTGACAGGGATGTTTTTGGCGGCAGCGGGCGTAACAGGTTTGAGATTATTGTGCCGGTGACGGTGTTTTAGTTTTGAATTGTTGAGTTTGTGATTTATTGAATTATTGATAGTATCGTTGGGCTATTATTAAGTACAGACTTAGGTGCAGTGTCCCAGGGTATATTTTTATTAACTAAAAACATTGTTAATATCTTATACTTTTTATCAAATCAACCAATCCATTTTTATTTACCAAATTAGTATCAATTTTAACATTTCTGAAGTAAAGCATGTTTCTGTTCCATAATTTATTTGGAATATATGGCACTCTTAGGCCGTGATCCGAAAAAATGATCACTCCCGCTTTTGGGTCGTTTTTACCTACTAATTTAACCGCTTTAAGCATCCATTCATTGGCATTTTTAATCCTGGCCGACATGGGTTGCCCCCAAACCAAAGGGTAAATATGTGGTGTGAAAAAATGCATATAAACAATATGCGGGTGATTTATATCAGAAAGAATATCCAATCTGCTGACGGCATTAGCATTATATATGTCCCAGTCAGTAGATCTGCCAACTCCCCTTTTACTAAAAAGTTTGATAAAGGATGGGATCAATTTACGCGTTGACAGGTTATTGAAATCTTTAAAATAAAAAGCAGAAAATTCGGAATTGGGCCTGTTCTCGTTATCAAACAGCGAAAAAGCACAAAAAGAATAATTTGAACCCTGCGTAAAAGCATTATTGTAAATGGCATGAATGGCTTTGTTTACATTGTAATCTGTTTGAAAACTACCTGTCAGAAATGTTAAAGTACTTTTTTCGGTGCTTATAAAATTGGAATAAACATTTTGGTCATTTTCAAAGCCTTCTTTACCAAGCAAAACAGAAGGGTAGGCGGACGGATCGCAAAGATTATATTTCCTGATAATCTGTTCATTTGGATATTCATCAAAAAGGAAAAAATAGTAATTTTTAGATATTGAAGAAACAGGGTTATCTATATGCAGGGAAGTGTCATCTGCTTTTTTTGCATGTAATGAAATGTTTATTAATGAAATGGAATAAAAAATAAGTAAATATATCTGGAAATACCTGAGTATATTAAATCTTAACACTAAAAAAATGACTGAACCAAAAATGAAAAAAATAAGAATATAGACAAGGTGCTGATTATCTAACGAACCGGCAAAATTCAAGTATTTAATAAGTAAACTTTGCAACGACTGTTTCAAATTAACAGGGAGGTCGAGGATCAGGAATAAAGAGCTTAAAAAATATAGCTTGCTGTTTTTTATAAACAAAAATGAAAGCAGCACAAACGAATAAAAAATTATATTAACGACCTGGCAGGCATTTTCAAAAAAGAATTCCGGATTGTTTTTATATATCCCTAATAATGATGAAGCAATATATATAATGTTTGTGAAGAAAATTAAAAGATTTATTTTTGAAAATGAAGCAATATAACTTGTTATTTTTTTAAATTTCATATCATTTTTTCTTCCATAAAAACACTTTTCTCTTTGAATCATCCAATTGTTCAACTTTTAACAGGTCAAAATAAATGGAAAATGCGCTGATAAAATTGTCCTCATTATATTCCTTAAAAACATCTTTCCTGTTTCTTAATAGTTGGATCACTTTTTTATCTTCTTTAGGGATAAACTCTACAATGGCAAATTTCGTTGCAAATTGAGCGAACATTTCAGCAAGCTGGTTTATCGAAATATTCATGGCTATACATAAATGATGTATCAGTGCCAACCCTATAACCATTTCTGACCTTCCCCTGGTATAAATGGAGATATATTCCCGGTTCAAAACACCTGAATCAGGAGTTGTTTCAGCCAGATCACCTATTAAAGCAGTGATATTTCCTAAAGATCCTTTTTCGATTTCGCCCTCAATCTTGTCCACACAGTTTTCATCCTTTTCCAAAGCAATTACATAATCAGTCTGTTTTGCAGCAAGGATAGAAAATTTCCCGGTATTGGCCCCTAAATCAATTAGGGTTTTCGGGTTCGTGTTTGATAACCAGTCACTGAATACCTTTTCTTTACAGATCAGATAATTTTCCGACTCAACATCGTTCTCATAATAGCCAGACCAGTGATTTTTAAATTGATACGGTTTATCCCACGACAAAACAGTTGATTTTATCATGGTTAATAAACTTGATAGTTTTTCTGTATCAAAGCCATTTTGGGGCTTCTTTTTTGCTGAAGACTCATCGGCATTGCTATACCTTGAATGACAATGAATATGAAATAAACAAGTCGGATTTAACCACGATCGCCAACTTAGTTGTTTACTAACAAACGCCAAATGCAAGCCCCTTAAATTAGTGCGGGTTATTGTGCCCCAATTTAATCCATTAAAATGCATTAAAGCTACAGGGCTTAAAAACTCTTCACAAAATTGCAGGTAGGCGACCCAGAAATCATTTTTCTTAAAAAACATAAATGAACTCGTGTCCAGCAAAAGGCTTTTCCCGTTTATTAAATAAAAATTGAAGGGTGTCCCATCCTTTAATATCATTCCATACTTTAAGGCGATTAAATTTATCTCTAAAAAAGCCAGCATCGATTTTCTCCATTGCCTATACGACCATTCAAATGGGTAACTCTGAAATTGAATTTGTTTTGGACGTATAAGTTTATAAACATTTGGATCAGAGACATCAATTTCAACCTGTTCATGAGGGATTAGCAAATCTTTTTCAATCAGATCCTTGTATAATCCAGACCGGATCAGATGATCGTATTCATCCTTGTATGAATTGAAAACATACCGGTGCCATCCAAACTCTTTCTTCACAACGCGGGCAACATCATCTCTATAGGAATAATAATTAGGTCCGATCATCTTGTTAAATCAATTCTTCAAATTTTCTTTGTTATTATTTTTTGATTTTGGATTTGATATATGCAACGATCCTTTTAAAAAATATCAATATGGTTAAAAAACCAGATAATAATGCTTGAAAAATTATACTGCCGGAACCCTGGTCGATGTAAAGTAAAAACCTCATAGTACAAATGTAAAATTCTTTGAGCCTGATTAAATTTTATTCGAATACTTATTTTAGATACATTTGATGAAACCGATTATCTCTTAAACATGCAGGTTTGCAGCCGGTGTTTTTGCCATGACGTAATACCTGGAACCTGAATTTTTTAATTATATAAAGCTATGTTAAACCTATCCGTAATACTGGAAGACAGTGCCCGGCGCTATCCTTCAAAAGCCGCTTTTACTTTTATGGACACCACCCTTTCTTACGCTCAAATTAATGAGGCGGCAAACAGGGTTGCTAACGGATTAAGGGCCATAGGCATTAATATAGGTGATAAAGTGGCTTTGAGCTGCCCCAATTTGCCATACTTCCCCATTATCTATTTTGGTATTATCAAAGCCGGGGCAGTGGTTGTACCGCTTAATATTTTGCTCAAAAAAGATGAAATTGAATATCACCTGCGCGACAGTGACGCCAAAGCGTATTTTTGTTTTGCCGGGACGCCTGATTTTCCTTTAGGGGAAATTGGGTACGCGGCACATAGTTCAGTAAAAGAATGCGGGCATTTTTTTATGATCATGCCTAAACCTGGAATGGCTTCAAATACTGTAGGAACGCAGACTTTAAGCGATCTCATGGAAGGACAATCACCAGCTTTTGAAATGCATCAAAGTAATGCTGAAGATACCTGCGTAATTATTTATACATCGGGTACAACAGGCAAGCCGAAAGGGGCGGAACTGACACATTCAAATTTGCTGTTAAACGCTATTGCGATATGCGATCTGATGGATGCCGGTGAAGATGATGTTGGATTGATTGTTTTGCCGCTGTTCCACATTTTTGGGATGACTGTTATGATGAACGCTGGTATTTACAAGGGCCATTCGGGTGTTTTGCTTACACGGTTCGATGCTGAAATGGTGTTTGATATGATGCAAAAACACAAAGTAACACTTTTTGCAGGCGTACCCACCATGTACTGGGGTTTATTGAATTATACTAACCCAAAATTTGATTATGAAAGCATAGCCAAAACTTTGAAATTATGCTGTTCAGGCGGGGCTTCTTTGCCTGTAAAAGTATTGCAGGATTTTGAAAAACGGTTTAACGTGCCAATTATTGAAGGCTATGGCATGTCGGAAGGTTCACCTGTGGTTACTTTTAACCGGTTAAAAGCGGTAAGAAAGCCGGGTTCTATCGGCAAACCATTTTGGGGTGTTGAAGTAAAACTGGTGGATGCTGATGGCCTTGAAGTGCCTGCCGGTGAAAAAGGGGAGTTGCTTTACAGGGGGCATAATGTAATGAAAGGTTATTATAAAAAACTTGACGAAACAGAAAAAGCTTTGCAAAATGGCTGGATGCATTCAGGCGATATTGCCGTAAAAGATGAAGACGGCTTTTACTTTATTGTAGACCGTAGTAAAGATATGATCATAAGGGGCGGTTTAAAGATATATCCCCGCGAAGTTGAAGAATTGATGATAAAGCATGAAGCGGTTTCTTTAGTTGCCGTAATAGGTATCCCGCATGAAGAAATGGGAGAAGATGTGAAAGCCTTCGTGGTTTTGAAAGAGGGCCAATCCGTTGCAGAGACTGATTTAATAGCCTGGACGAAGGAGCGCATTGCATCTTATAAGTATCCCCGTTATATTGAGTTTATTTCAGCCCTGCCAATGAATGCTACGGGTAAAATATTGAAAAGGGAATTGAGAAACTTGGCCAATCTCTGATCTCTCCGACAGAGCGATGTGGATTAGCCCCTCAATGCTGTTAAATTAAGCAAAAGAAAGCATTTTCAAAATGCACCATAGGTGCAAAAGCTCGGTAGAAAATATAATGTAAAGCAGTTTGCGTGCCGTAGGTACGTAACATCGCGAGTTACGTACCTACGGCAAGCAATTTCTGTGGGCTTTTTGTGCTACCGAGCTTTAACCCCGCTGGGGTTTCCTTAACTTAATAGTATTGACTAGCCCATGCACCGGAGTAATTATTTGAGGTATCGACATTATATTTGCAAAAAGCTTTATAGCAGCAACACACGATTAATGGACAGGGAAGTATTTAACGGCCTAACTCCTTATAGGGATATCAATGAGTTGTTTTTTTTTGCCGCTGATGCAATCAGGGATATTTTGGAGGATAATATTATCGGTTTTTATCTCACAGGGTCTTTAACATATAATGATTTTGTGCCTGGGCGCAGTGATATTGACTTGCTTGTTGTAGTCAGAAACCCGCTTTCAAAAGAGGAAATCAACCAGGTTGAACAATTTCACCTTGATATTGAAAGACGCTACCCTCAATGGGCTGAACGGATTGAGTGCTCCTATTTGCCGGTTGCGGAATTACAGAATGTACTTCCGCCAAAAACGGCGAGGCCTTATATGGGCGGTGGAAAGTTTTATGCCGAAGCGCCTTACGGTAATGAGTGGATCATCAATCAGTATTTCTTATACAACTACGGCATAGCACTTATTGGCCCCGAATTTAAAACGCTTGCCGGGCAGGTTAATATTAACGACGTACAAAAAGCAAGCGCCGCAGATTTATTTACAGAATGGATGCCTAAAATAAATGACCCTGATTGGCTGGTAAACAGTCATTATCAATCGTACCTGGTTTTAAATCTTTGTCGTATCCTTTATACGGTCATTTGTGGCATCGCCGCCTCCAAAACTATTTCTGCAAAATGGGTGCAAACTGAATATCCGGAATGGGTTGGCCTGGTAACAATTGCTATGGACTGGAAATATGATGTAAAGATGGATGAAAAAGAAAAAGTGATTGAATTTCTTTGGTTTACTATTGACAAGGTAGAAAATAGCGAATTTATGGAAACATGGCAAAATAGTCCCTAAACCTATTCCCATTCCGGTAAAGGAATCGTACTACTCGGTCTTTTTCCGGATACCCATAAACTAATCTCTAATCTCCAGTCTCTAATCTCTCACTCTGTCCTCAAACTCTTCACAGGGTTGGCGGTAGCCGCTTTTATAGCCTGGAAGCTGATAGTTGCAATTACAATTAAGGTGATTACTGTGCCTGCAACGGCAAATACGAGCCAACTTATATTAATACGGTAAGCAAAGCCCTGCAGCCACTGGTTCATCAAAAGCCAGGTAATTGGTATGGAGATAAGGAATGCAAGGATTACCAAACGTAAAAAATCACTTACCAACAGTGCCAGCAATTGCTGAACGGAAGCGCCGACTACCTTACGGATCCCGATCTCTTTTCTCCTTTGCAAAATATTATAAGCTGATAAACCGGCAAGCCCGAAACAGGCTATCAGGACGGCCAGCAACGCAAACATGGTGAAAATACTTCCGAATAACTCATCTGATTTATATTGTTTGTTAAATGACTCATCAAGAAATGAATAATTAAAAGGATCGGACGGAAAGTACTTATCCCAAATGTTTCTTATCGATGCAATAGTAGCGCTGATATTGTTAGTTCCTACTTTGACAGAATAAAAGTCGCGTGAGTTGGGGCGAAGTAAAATGATCATGGGCTGTACACTTTTCTTCAGGCCCTCCTGGTGAAAATTGGCAACAACACCAACAACGGTCAGGGTATCGTTGCGTATAATTTTTTGATTGACTGCGCTTTCAGCATCTTTAAAACCTAAAAGCTTTGCGGCATCCTCATTTAACAGTACACTTTTTTTGTCAGTGGCAAAATATTTTGAAAAATTCCTGCCTGCTTTTAGCGATATCCCAAATGCCGGGATGAAATCGTAATCAACGCCTAAATGATATAAGGTAACCGTGGCGCTGTTGGGCGCTAACCTTTTAATCCCGCTCGTCCAATAAATTTCCTGGCCCAATACATTTGTTGAGGCGGCAACATTTTTTACGGCCATAATATTCAGTATATCCTGCTTAAAGGGCTGGAAAACTTTTGAGTACACCGTATCACGTAAGGAGTTTGCGCCTTCAATAACCAGGGTTTGATTAATGTTTGCGCCGAGCTTCTGGCTGAGCATAAAGCTTACTTGCTGGTAAACAATAATGGTCCCGGCAACAAGCACAACCGAGGTGATAAATTGCCCGGTGATCAGCGCCTTCCGCAACCTGATGCCGCCGCCTGTATTTTTAAAATTGCCCTTTAATACTTTTACCGGCTGATAACCTGATAACACAAATGCCGGATATATCCCTGCCAAAAAACTTCCGGCAAAAAATAACGCTAAAAACCCGGTCAAATAGTCCCAGGGCAACGAGAAGCTCATTACAATTTCCCTGCCAACAAAACGATTAAATGCAGGCGTAAGCAAGTAAGCCGCAAAAAATGCAATCACCAAAGAAATAAAATTCAGCAAAAAGCTCTCTGTTAAAAACTGCCTTATTAGCGACGAACGGCCTGCCCCAAGTACTTTACGTACCCCAACCTCCTTCGCCCGCTCAACTGACCGCGCGGTGGCGAGGTTTATATAATTTATCCATGCAATAAGAATAATAAAAATACCGATCAAAAAAAGAAACGAAACCACCTGGCTGTCGCCGTTTACTTCCGCCTCCTGATTGGCGTTGGAATATAGATGAATATCCGCAAGCGGTATCACGTGCAATTCATCCTTAACATTATTTGCCTTATTCCACTTATTGTTATTTATATGCACTTCGCTAAATGCGGACAATTTTGCGTCAAATTTTTTGAGGTCAGTGCCGGGCTTAAGTTTAAGGTAAGTGTAAAAATCATACCAGCCCCATGCCGTTTCCGTTGAGTTTTGTGTATCACCTTCCAGCCGCCTGATTTTGCCAAAGGTTGCATAGGAAATAATATAATCTATAACCAGGTGCGAGTTGCGGGGATAATCTTTAAATACGCCTGTTATAATGTATGATTCTGTATAGTTGGGGTCTTTGGCTACCAGCGTCAGGCCGACAGGGTTACTGTCTCCAAAATACTTTTTCGCAAATGATTCAGATACAATCATTTTATCAACGGCGTTGAGCACCACCTTCGGATTCCCCTTTACCATATTAACACCAAGCATGTTGATGGCTGAAGGGTCTGCATAATAGCCTTTCAGTTCATCGAACTTTACATTTTTTTGTTCGTTTACCAATAGCTGCTGTACATTGTACAGGCGGCAAAAATCTTCTACATCAGGCAATTCCTTTTTTGCCGTTGGGCCGATTGCCGGGTAACTGGTAGCAGATTTATAGGCAAGTTTACCCTGCTGATAACTATCCAGCCGGATTCTTACAATGTTCCTGGCGGCGCTATTAAATTTATCATAGCTCTTTTCAAAAGCCACATACTGAAAAATAATCAGGCAGCAGGTAATACCGATGGCCAGGCCAAAAATGTTGAGCAATGCATAGCCCTTGCGCCTGCCAAGATTTCGTAATGAGATGGTTAAGTAGTTTTTAAACATAACGTCAATTGTTGAAAGTGTTTTAAAAACTCGCGAACGATAAAGGGCGTAAGAACGGCCAATGGAATGGTAAGTATTCTCCACTAAGAAGACGCCATTATTATAAATGGTTTATAATCAAAATAATATGACTAAATTTATCAGTTAAAGTGTGCGGTTTTGATACATGCTGGTGTTCGGTTTGTTTACACCGCCGGCAAAGTAATCCTAAACAACGATCCCTTTCCTTCCTCGCTTTCCACTTCAATTTTGCCTTTGTGTTTTTCTACGATCTGTTTTACGATGCTGAGGCCCAGCCCGGTGGACTGCTCACCTTTTAGACCGGTGCGGCCGGCTTTTGTGAATGGGTCGAAAATAATGGGCAGCTTATTTTGGGGGATGCCTATGCCGCGATCTTTTACTTCGATGA
>Ga0207042_1028_pt1 | contig 36502 bp, 32 predicted proteins | sample Alteio_BWMinCont_70_FD_153310 | JGI IMG/M metagenome (GOLD analysis project Ga0207042, IMG submission 153310) | Enriched cells from forest soil in Barre Woods Harvard Forest LTER site, Petersham, Massachusetts, United States -... | ecosystem: Environmental > Terrestrial > Soil > Temperate forest >... | reverse complement strand
ATGCGGGTGAGTTACGAAAAATATTAATACGCCTTAGTGGTAGACAAATGAAATGGAAAAAAGAATTTACTTGTACTGCTTTATGCGCAGGATTATGGTCGCTACTATCGATGCAAGATCTCTTAGAAAACTATAGTGCTGATAAAATTAAGTCTCTTATCCCCGACGTTTTTGGCGATAAAAAAATATGGAAGGTATAATGTATTTTATACAAATCCTCCCTAGCCCTCCTTTTTCAAAGGAGGGTAACGCAACCATCGGGACTTGTGTAGATAGTGCGCCAAGCAAAGCTTGGCTTATCTTGCAGGTGAAAGTCCTGCCGTAGAAGGGGAACCGATCCCACTACGTAGCGAGTCTTGCGTCAGCAGAGGCAACGAAGCTGACGAAGCGTAGACAGCGAAACTGGCGAGCCGAAACCTGAAAATAGGGTGAACGAAACTAGCCCCGAAAGCAAGCAATCGTGAGAGCCGATGAGCTTATCTACTCAGCAGGCAACAGAAGAATGCAGGAACTAAATCGGGAACCCTGCAAGACTCTCTTACCGGGGTTGCAAACGTCAGCGAGCCAGTAGAGATAAGCACAGGAACTTGGGAAGTCCACGAATTCCTGCAAGGAAAGCAGTATAGAAGCCGAAAGGTGAAAAGAAGAATTCGTGGATGACGGAGTCAGCCGCAGTAGCGTGGAAGCGAGTAACGATCGTGGAGCGAAGGGCTGGCAGAGAGTAATAGCAAACGAGAGAAACTTATGGCCGTACACACAGCATGCGGTAAACAAAAGACCACGAAACTCGAATGCATAAGCAAGCGGGCAATTCACAGAAAAGACACAGTATTCAATAACGTTGGCTACATTGTCGACCTGGATTTGCTTCGTGAATGTTACCAAGAGCTGGATGGAAAGAAAGCGATTGGTATAGATGGAGTGACTAAAGAGGCTTACGGAAAGAAATTAGAAGATAGCTTGCAAGATCTTCTAGAGCGAATCCGTAGGCACGCATACAAGCCTCAAGCATCGCGGATAGTTGAAATACCAAAAGAAGATGGTAGCACTCGCCCTTTGGCGATTTCTTGTTTCGAAGACAAGATTGTCCAGCTGGCGGTGTCAAAGATTCTAACGGCAATATTCGAACCGCAATTCCTACCCAGTTCATATGGATACAGGGAAGGAATAAACGGGCATGAGGCATTGCGTGCTTTGATGAAATACAGCAACCAATTCTCGAGCGGAGCGACATTGGAAATCGATCTTAGGAAATATTTCAACACGATACCCCATGATAAGTTACAGGGAATATTGGCCGAAAAGATTTCTGATAAGCGATTTCTAAAGCTCGTCGAGAAACTAATACGAGCACCTGTGATGATAAATGGAAACGCAAAACTGAACAGGCGTGGATGCCCGCAAGGCTCTACCGCGTCCCCTATTTTATCGAATATCTATCTGCACTATGTAGTGGATCGCTGGTTCTCCGAAATCAGTCGAAGCCATCTAGACGGCAGAGCAGAGATGGTGAGGTTCGCGGACGATATGGTGTTTGTGTTTCAAAGAAGCGAGGATGCGGAGAAATTTTATAAAGTACTTCCAAAACGACTAGAGAAATACGGATTGAAGCTGCATGAAGATAAATCGAGTCTGCTAAAATCCGGCAGCAAGGAAGCTGAAGCCGCAGAAAACCGAGGGGAACGTCTCCCCCCCTACAAATTCCTAGGTTTTACATGTTACTGGGGTAAGAGTCGAAAAGGCTGGTGGCGACTGAAATACAAAAGCCGGTCAGATCGATTCACGGGGAAACTCAAAGGTCTGCGGGAATATCTCAGGAAAAGTCTAAATCAAGAAACGAAGACAATCATTGAGCGTGTGAAGAAGATTGTCACAGGATGGGGAAATTATCACGCCATCTCAGACAATCAACGGCGAGTAAGTTCTTTTATTCAGATGAGTAAACGAGCGCTCTTTCGCTGGATAAATCGCAAGGGTGGAAAGCGCAAAATGAATTGGGCGACGTTTGAAAGGTTACTAGGGGACATGAAGTATCCGCAGTATTTTAAAACTACATCGATGTTCACCGTTAGCTGAATAATTTAGGGCTCTCGGGAGCCGGATACGGGAAATCTGTACGTCCGGTTCTGAGAAGGGGGCGATCGGAGTAATCCGATCGCTCTACTTCAACCCTATGTCCCACAAGGGGAGAGGGAATAAAAGCAAAAATGTGATTTATGCAGCAACGCCGATGCTGGTGGGCAAAGCGCAGCGTGCCCACCAATTTCAAGCCAAGGCCGGCAACAATCCAATCAACCCATCCGCCAACATCCCCACAGCAATCGCCATAATAATCATTCCCATAATCCGCGTAACCACTTTAATCACAGAAGCCCCAACCAGTTTCGCAATCGGATGACCAAAATAAAGAATCAAACACATATTAAAAGCAAGAAAACAACAAAGCCCTGACATCCACATTTTATTTAATAACTGCGGATAATCATTGCTGGCAATAATCAACGTACTAATCGCACCAGGCCCAATAATAATCGGCAATGCTAACGGCACAACTGCAACCGACTCACGCTCTTTAGCCGCTTCATCGTCTTCTGATGTATGGCTAACGGGACTCTCGCGAGACTGCAACATCGACAAACCCATTAACAATAAAATGATTCCACCCGCAAAACGGAAAGAGGGGATGGTGATTCCCAGCAGCGTCAGTAAATCTTTACCCGTCCAAATGGTCACTAACATAATAACTGTGATCGCAAACCCGCAAGAAAGAGCAATTCTGCGTTGCTTTTGCAGCGATAGTTTTCGTGTGAGTTCGAGGAATATCGATAACGAACCTAATGGGTTCATCATGATGATCATGGCGACAAAAAATTTCATTGCATCTGCAGCAGTCACGTGTGCTAACCTACCTAAATTGTAAAATATTTGCGTATAATAGCGAAGATACAGTGGAATTGCATGTTGTTTTTGTTGGCAAATCAAACAGTTTTTAATCAATAAGGAAGTGTATGCGTACAGTTTTTAATTTTAGCGCAGGCCCCGCCATGTTGCCTGAAGAAGTCTTGAAAGAAGCGCAGGCCGAAATGTTAGATTGGCATGGGCTTGGCATGTCAATTATGGAATTAGGCCACCGCGGACCTGAGTTCAAAATCGTAGCAGAAACAGCTGAGGCTGACTTGCGAGAATTGATGTCCATCCCTAAAAATTATAAGGTTTTATTTTTAGCGGGCGGTGCTTCAAGTCATTTTGCTATGGTGCCGTTAAATCTCATGGGTGCTAACAAAAAAGCAGATTATATCGACACAGGAATTTGGTCGAAAAAAGCGATCGCTGAGGCAAAACGTTACGGCACGGTTAATGTTGCTGCAACAGTCAATATGGATACGCCCATCTCTATTCCAGCACAAAGCGAGTGGAATGTAACATCCGATGCGTCTTATCTGCATTACACGCCAAATGAAACAATTGAAGGCGTAGAGTTTAATTGGGTGCCCCAAACCGGAAATATTCCATTAGTGGCTGATATGTCATCGATGATTTTATCTCGACCGATTGATGTTAGCGCTTATGGTATTATTTATGCAGGTGCGCAAAAAAACATAGGCCAAGCGGGTATTACCGTTGCAATTGTTCGTGAAGATTTATTGAAAGAACCATTACCTGGTACGCCGACATTGTATTCTTATAAAGTTCAGGCTGAAAACCAGTCTTTTTATAATACGCCACCGACTTATAGTTGGTACATTGCTGGATTAGTTTTTGCTTGGATGAAGCGTCAAGGTGGCGTGCGTTATTTTGCAGAATTGAATGCGCGTAAAGCTAAAAAATTATATAGCTTAATAGACGGTCAGCCAGATTTTTATGTGAATAAAATACGTCCTGATTGTCGTTCGCAAATGAACGTTGTGTTTGATTTAGTAGATGAATCATTAGTAGAGTTATTTCTAGCATCAGCAACCAAAGCGGGATTGACAAATTTAAAAGGCCATCGTTTGGCTGGTGGTGTGCGAGCCAGTATTTACAATGCCATGCCGGAGGCTGGTGTTGATAAATTAATTGATTTTATGAAAGACTTTTCGCGTCAGCATGGATAAGTAAAAAGAATGCATTATTTTTTCTTCGAAGCCATGTGCCGCGCCTCTTTGCGGATAATGGCTTCGGCATAACGCCGTTTATGTGTTTCATTATTCATTACTAACGGTGGTACTTGAGTGGGTTTGCCATTTTCATCAACAGCAACCATGGTGAAAAAACACGTATTGGTGTGTCGGCAATGTTGGGTAATGAGATTTTCTGCGGTGACACGAATCCCGACTTCCATTGACGTATTGCCCACGTAATTAATGGTGGCATGGAAAGTAACCAGTTCGCCAACATAAATAGGCTGGTTAAAAAAGACTTGGTCTACGGATAGGGTTACAATTCTTTTGCCTGCATAACGAGAGGCGCAAGCATACGCAACGCGGTCTAAGAGACCAAGGATGTGGCCACCATGGACATTTCCGTGGAAGTTGACCATATCAGGTGTCATGATTTCGGCCATGGTTAAGCAGCGTCTGTCATCGTGAGATTTATCATCCATAAGTGTATCCCTTTATTTGCTGATAGGATTATTATAGCGATTGCATTAGCGATTCGTAAATTGTAGATTACCCTAATTCCCGCCTTTATCGAATATCCAACCAGATTACCATTCTATCCTCTTAATTTTCTTCTAATTAGCTGGGTTTTGTCCCTTCATCACTGTCATTCCGCGCATGCTTTTAGCGCGGAACCCAGCGCCTTATGCACAGCATAAAATATCCTAGTAACTATAAAAAAGTCGCTGGGTCCCGCGCTAAAAGCATGCGCGGGATGACAGAGTTTATTTAAACCTTAACTTTAGGGACAGAGCCTGGAAATATCAAATGTCGTTATATAAAAACCAACTAGGTTTAAGCCTCATCGAGGTTTTAATAAGCTTGCTTCTATTATCCTTAGCATTATTGGGTTTAGACGCAATGAATGTTATGGCATTACGCGCAAATAGAGCCGCCTATTTTCTAGGTGTCGCAACGAATCAGTTACAGGTAATGACAGATCGATTGCGTGTCTTTAAAGATACGGTTTCGCTAGATCAACAACTGCTGTATTGGAATGTTCAAAATCAACAAGTTTTACCAGAAGGATATGGCACGATCAGAGGCCACCATCCAGTTTACACATTAACAATTTATTGGGGCAACATGCCAAAAGATGATTGCCCAAAACCACAATTAGGACAATCTGGATGCTTGCAAGAGAAAATGGCATAACCTTAATTGAATTAATGATAGCAATGGCTCTCGGTTTATTTGTTTTAGCATCATTAGTTGTTTTATATGTATCAGCAGAAAAAAATATTATGGCACAAGAAGCATTAATTTCTATCGAAGAAAATACACAAATTGCATTTCAGTTGTTGCGTAAGAATATTCGTACGGCAGGATATATTGGATGTCCTTCGTTAACAAAAACGTTTTCTGTCAAAAATTATCCTCTAACAATATGGCATAAAATAGAAGGCTATCAAGATAATAAATCCGATGTAATAACAGTGAGGCAAGCAAGCACGCAAAGTGCTGATGTTTTGGTGCCTATGTATGACCAGTCAATCATGGTTGTTTCTTCAAAACCTGTATTTCATCAAGGAGACCTTCTATTGATTTCTAATTGTCAATCAGCAGAAGCTTTTACGGTAAAAAATGTATTTAGCCAGAAAGACGGTATACAGAAAATTATTATTAATACGCCTTTATCTCGCTTATACGAGGAGCGCGCTGAGGTTAGCCATTTAGAGAGTCATACTTACTTCATCAATCAGCACGGATTATTTGTGAGAGATCAAAATAATATTACAATAGAGTTGGTTGAGGGGATTGATGAAATGATTATTAATTATGATGTCGAAAATAATGGGCAATTAGCAAGGATGTTTGCAAGCGAAATTTCTGATTGGTCGTCAGTGAAAGGCGTAGAAATCAAATTAGCCGTTTCTTCTACTAATAATTTTCCCTTGAAAAAAATCGGATATGCTTATGTTGCGTTACGCGAAGGTTAAATTTTATCAGCGTGGTATTGTTTTGATTGCGGTGTTGTTATTTTTAAGTATATTTTCTCTATTAGGGTTATATGCGATTGAAAATTCTGTTCGTCAAACTAAAATAACTAGAGAAGATTTAGGTCGGTATATTATGCGTGAATCTGCAGAATACTTGTTACGACAAGTGGCGTTAGCTTTGCCGCAAGCTATGCCGACATGCTTGATTACTGTTATGCCAGCGAGCGAAATAGCAAAGCAACCATTGCAATGGTGGAAAATAAAAGGTTGTGGTGGAAATTTTCGGTCGTTCCAGTATTATTATGTAACGGAATTTATAGGTACAGATACGTGTGCATATATGAATCCTGCCGTGTCAGAAAACAAAGCAATCACAGTCGCAGATTATTATCGGATAACATTGTTTGTGTCGCGAGAGGAAATAGGAGAAAAAATTTTCTTGCAATCTGTCGTGGTTAGACCTAATTCAGTAACAATGCCTTGTGAAGCAAGTAGCCATTTTGTGGTGACGGGCAGTCAAAGTTTTCGCGAGTTGACGGCGGGCTACTAGCCTTCTTTTATCTAAATTTATGGAAAGGGAACTACGTGATGGAAAAAAACTTAAAAGATAAAGTAATCTTTATAACGGGCGCAAGCCGTGGCATTGGCCGCGAAATTGCTTTACGTGCTGCAAGAGATGGCGCCAAAGTTGTAATAGCTGCTAAAACAGCAAAACCACATCCTACCTTAGAAGGCACTATCTATACTGTCGCAAAAGAAATTGAAGCAGCAGGCGGTATTGCTTTACCTATACAGCTAGATGTACGTGACGAGGCTATGGTGAATGATGTTGTTGCCAAAGTGGTCTCAACATTTGGTGGTATAGATATTTTAATTAATAATGCTAGCGCACTTTTCATATCGCCCACATTAGCAACTCCCATGAAGCGGTTTGATTTAATTTTTTCTGTGAATGTACGCGCTACATTTTTATGTTCACAAGTGTGTATCCCTCATTTAAAAAACGCAGAAAATCCACATATCGTTAATTTATCTCCGCCCTTGAATATGAAAGCAAAATGGTTCAAAGATCAACTAGCTTATACCATGTCTAAATATGGCATGAGTATGTGTACTTTAGGGATGGCAGAAGAATTCAAATCATTTGGTATTGCCGTCAATTCATTATGGCCAAAAACAACAATTGCAACTGCTGCAGTTGAAGTTAATTTTCCAAAAGAAGTATTAGAGGCGAGTCGTAAGCCAAGTATTATGGCTGATGCTGCATATGGGATTGTGACGCAAAATAGCGGTGAAGTGACAGGCAATTTCTTTATTGACGAAGATTTTTTAAGAACACAAGGTGTAACGGATTTTGATTCTTACGCGTTGAGTCCCGGAAAAAAATTATTTACCGATTTATTTTTAGATTAAATTTTTAGAATAAAAAAAAGCAGTTTTGATTTCAAAGCCGTTGGTTCATAAGTGGATGTCTCAGTGATACTTTAGGCTTCCTTATAAACTTGTGTGGTCTAAGGCCTGCACACCGTATCAACTCTCTGACTTCCTAGCTTTCTTCGTTGGGCTTTGATTCACTCCTGCTTACTATAAGCATAGTCCTTTTTTGAGGGTTTTCCAGTATCTTTTTGCAGAAAAATTTATTGACAATTTGAGTCTCGAGGAGATGATTTTTAGACAAAAAAATTGCTAAAAACTTTTTTGAAGAATGAATAAGTTAGGCGTAAAAAGAATTTATCTAACGTAGGTTGGGTTGCTGTTTAACCCAACAAATTAATTTTAAGGATTAAATAATTGTTGGGTTTCGCAAAAGGGCGCTCAACCCAACCCACATTTTATTCGGTTATTTGCCACTCTTGCCAAGCGGACATTAACGGAAAATATAATCCTAACCGAATTGGCCTATTATCCATTTCTCGAATTGCCATATAATATTTCTGCATCTGCTCAGCATATTCATCTTGTTCTGTTTTTAAAAATTTTTCGATATTCTCATCAGGCGCAGATGTTGTTTTATAATCAATAATCCAACGTATACCCTTTTCAACAAAGGTTCTATCAATCACTAATGATTTTATTTCCTGATCGATGAGAGCAGTCAATGCAAGCTCAGATTGTGCTTCCTCATGTTGTTGCAAAATCCATTGCCCACGCTCATCTTGCAAGATGTTGTTAATACTCTGATGAATCATCTTTCGCGCATGAAAAATATCAATACTCAGCATGCCTAACATCAATAAATGCTGTCTAAGATAACTATCTTGCAATGCAGGTTCTTTTTGCCACCAAGCTTTACCAAAGCGACTAATTTGTTCGAGAATTTGATGCGTCAATGTACCAATATGTTTGGCATTGTTTTGTGATAAATAAAACCCAGGGCTTTTTTGATGACGCGCATAAGCATCCACCAGAGTCACTTCTTTCGTAGGATTGCGCCATGTGAGAGGTAGGCGCTTGGTCAGCCGATGTGTCGGTGGTGAATCCGTTTGTATTTCTATGGTCTCTGTTGATGCTGTTTGTAATAAATTGCATGTCACTTCCTGCTGGATAGAAGGCCAGATTTTTTCTAAGAGGCTCTTGGTTTGCGGCTTAATCAGGTTTGGCATATCAAGTCTCGTATTGTACCGAAAAAAACAAATGTAACCGTTGTTTAGCACGCGTGGCTGCAACATATAATAACCGACCAGTTTCATAATCTGTTTTAACGGCATGTTGACGTTTTACATAATTATAAATGGAATCGCTTTCATCACCTGTTGCATGAATCGGTGCCAGAATTAATGTGTTAGCAACTTCTTCACGAGCACGCTCCATCCATAATAATAATTGTTTATCATCACTGGGTGATTTCCGCTCAAGATGCGGCAGAATAACCGTATCAAACTCTAAGCCTTTTGCATTGTGGATAGTCATGATTTGTAATGTATTGTCAGCTTGATTATTAGGCGCTGCATACAATCGACTAACATGATCATTCAAGCGATTAAGGTCAGGAAGATCACCGCCTTCATCAAGTGTATCCAATAATTGAAAAAATGCATTCGCATCTTCTAAATCAGATGCTTGTTGTAAACACGCAGGTCCGCCCAGTAATAACCAAGTACTTTCTATCCAAAGACGCAAACTATAACGTCTGCGCTCAGTCATTTTTGTACGTAGTATAGGAAGTATGCGTGCAACACGTTCTTGCCCATCAAGACTAAGTTGCTTTGTGATGTCTGTATTTTGTAATTGTTCCCATAATGCAGGATGAGGCTTCTTGTCAGTGAGTTGCAATAAATCACTTAAGCTAAGACCACACCATGGTGCCCTTAACATGGCTAACCAAGAAATGCGATCAGCAGAATGCAGTAGGGCGCGTGTTAATGCTATCAAATCCTGAATTACCGCTCGTGTATTTAACGGATCAATATCAATTGCGCGATAAGCTAGATTGGCTTTTTTCAATGCGGGAATAATATATTCTAAATGTGTGCGTGAGCGCACAAGTATCGCAAGACTCTCGCTTGGATGAGCTGCTTTAGTTTCAGCAATTAATTTTATGATAGACTCAGCTTGAGCAGTCTCTCTGTTGATTGTTGGATGCAATGCAACAAGAGAAGCAGTATTAGGATCTTTCTGATTGGCAGTGCTCGCACTATACGAAACTGCACCAGTTGCAATATCATCAAACGAAGGGAGTGCTTGTTGAAAATGCGTATTCACCCAATCAACAATTGTGTTGGTCGAACGAAAATTAACTGACAACGTTATCGGCTCTAGTTTGAGATGTGCAATGCCTTTTTTACGTGCGCGAATAAACAATCCGACTTCGGCTTCACGAAAACGATAAATAGATTGCATGGGATCGCCAACAACAAATAAAGTTCGACCATCATTTGTTTCCCAGCCCGCAGTCAATTTTTCGATTAACCGATATTGACTATTTGAGGTATCTTGAAATTCATCAATTAATAAATGCCGAATCTGATAATCTAACGCTAAGGCTAAATCGGTAGGGTTGTCATCTGTTCCCAAAGCAAATAATGCTGCTTGTGCATTTTCAATATAATCAATTTTACCGTCATGTCGAAAAACAACTTGTAATTGTGCAACGACAATGCGTAATACTTGGTACAAGGCACTTAACGTTTGCCATTGCATTTCTTGATAATATTCCGCTGGTGCGTGATTTAATTCAAGTAATGCTGCATGCAATTTATCGGTGGCGCTAAGCTTTGTAATTAATTCTGCTATATTCTCTTTCATCTCGCGAAACAAGATTTTTTCTGCCGGATTTTCAGCGCTAGTGGGCGCGGGAAATCCCATGCGTTTATCAAAACTTTTTCGCCAGGTTAATTCTTGGGTCAAAAGCAGATTGCTGATTCCCATCCAAGTTGCTTTGTCATGCGGTAGTATATTTTTATCTAAACAATGCACAATAGAATGATCATAATTGCCAGCATAATGTAAATTGTATGCAGCAAATCGCGCCAAGTGCAAAAGTTCATCGGTATGTTCTACAGGAAAACTTTTATTAATGCGATTAAGCGCATCCTTTGTCACTGAAGCAAGATCTTTTTCTAATTGTTCGCGCAATAACGTAGGGTCAGTGTCTGTCATAATATAAGGTAGCCATTGGTCACGCTTAGCTAACATATTAACAAGCAGGCTTTTTACTTTATCTAAATCATTATCAAGATGCGTCAACAGTTCAGCAATAGCATCAGACCAAGCAACATTTTCTTCAAGATGCGATAGAAATTCTTCTACGGCTTCGTTGTACAATAAAAAAGGATCATCAATGATTTCCGGTGGTGCGCCAAAGTGAGATAGCATTGGCAGATATTTAATTAAGCTTGCGTTAAATGAATCAATCGTTTGTATGCGTAATCGATTAGGATTATTTAACAAATTCCATTGCAGTGCTTTGTCTTGTTGTAAGGCTTTGTGAGCGAGTAACCAGGTTTTTTTTTCGTGCGCGGCACTTGGTTCAGGTTCGCTCGCAGCTTTTCTTAATGTTTTAATAATTCGCGCACGCATTTCAGCCGAGGCTTTTTTGGTGAAAGTAATAGCAAGAATTTCTTCTGGCGCATTCACATAGCTCAATAATACTAAGAAGCGCTGCGTGAGTAGTTCAGTCTTTCCTGAACCAGCGGGTGCTTGCACAATAAAAGATTGCGTTGGATTTAACGCGCGTTGACGTTCGGCATCATCTTGAATGGTTTTTGTGTTCATAGTTCACTGCTTTCATGAATTCTGCAAAATGCGTGTAAGTGGCAATGACGGCATGTTTCAACAGAGTCTTTGGGGTCAACAGTTGCGTTGCCATTCGAAAAGTCTGTTCCAATTTTTTGTAAGGTAGTTTGCCATTGTGCTATTTGTTCTTTCCAATTATTGGCATCGGTGTATTTCACTTTGTCGATAGTTTTAACTGAGTCAATATCGAGAGTGAGTTCGCTGACACCGTCCCATTTCATTTTTTCCGCATTAATTTGCGCGAACAAAATGCCAATGGTTTTATCAGGATCTGTTAAGCAATAAAGTGGTAGCTGAGGTTCGTCGGGTCTATCACTGAACCAGGCATCAAAAGAATTATTTTTTCCAGTTTTATAATCAATAATTAATTGTCTGCCATTATCTAATTTATCAATACGATCCACGCGCAACGTCAGAGGAATATTACCGATAATCGTTTCGCGTTTTTCTTCAAGCGCAATGACAGTAAAGTGCGGACGTGCTTTTTCTTTTTCTAGCCAGGTAAGTAATAATTTTTGTAAACGTAACGATTCTAGTTTTCGATAACGTGTATTTTTTAATGCGTTACTGGTATCCAAAGAGAGAGCATGTTCAACACTATCAGTCACAATGGTCATAAGCGCTTCGTCATCTTGCTGATCCAGTGTGGTTTTATCATTTAACTTGCTCCATACCATCTCCATCGCTTTATGGATGATGTTGCCACGATCTTTTGCCATCAAACCCAGTGTTGGTTCATCTATTTTTTTAGCTTGTAACCGTAACTCTGCAAATGCTTTAAAAGGACATGCCGCTTGCAATTTAAAAATATGAGAACCACCCGATATTCTTTCATTCGCTTGGATGGGAGGTGCTATGTCATCTTGAATATATTCCATTGTACGCGTGGCATAAATTTTTTGAGAGGGAGGCGCAAAGTCCGCCAGCAAAATTTGTTCTAAAGTGACAGTTGTGGCGGTAGCGATAATAGGGCTTGGTCGCAACTCGGCTTTATCATTGTGTAGCGCGTGGCTAAATACAATCTGCTTTGCACTACGTGTAAATTGTTCTGTTAAACGCTGACAATAAACTAATTCACGTTCTGCAGTTGCGTGCGGCATCTGTAATGCTTTTTGCAATCGTTGCGGAATAAAAGGATTAGGTTTTGGTATAGGCGGCCAAGTCGTATCATCTAAACCCATCACCCATAAATAATCAAAAGAAAGATCGGCTGCTTCCAATGCCCCTAATAATTGAATGGGAGCACCCTCCGGGCTTTGTGGTTGGAACATCACTTTGGTGGCAAGATAAGTCAGATAATGTAATGCTTGTTGATAATTAAGCGGTCCTAAGACCGTATCGCAAGCAGCGTACTCTGTCAGTAATGTTAACCACGCATTTTTAACAACTTGATATTCAGCGCTATTTAAACTGCGCTCACCCGGCCAACCTAAAGCAGTTAATTGCTGATCGAATATCGTAACCCATGTACTTGTTGGTAAGAGCTGACTTGTGTCTGGCAAAGTATCTAAATATTTTTGTATCCTGCTTGCAAAAGCTGGGCAATCACGTGAAAAATCAAAATGACTTTTTTCAGACATTAATTTTTCTAATGAAATGTTCGAGACATTATTTCGACGTAGCGTATTTTCAAAGCGTGCACGCTGAGAGATCTCACGCTCTGCTTCACCTAAAAAAGGGGAACGCAGCAAGCCACTCAGTGTGTTTATGCTGAGAGGCTTGGGGTGGATGTTTAAGAGCTGCAATGCAGTATGAATAATAGGGTAGGCAGATAATTTTTTTCCAGCTGAAATATTAAAGGGCAATAAAATATGATCTGTTGTGTAGGTATCTTCTGCAGAAAACACATCAGAAAAAATTTGCAAAGCCCGATCACGTAATTTTTTTAAATTAGGAATAATGCAGCCAATCGTTTTGTCAGGATAGAGATGTAAAATAGATTTTGCCCAACGCGCCATGGTTTGTAATTCAGTTTCTTCATCGGTTAAGCTTATGCGATGAGTTATATTATCGATTTTTTCTGGTTCAAAAATAGTAATCGAGCTGCCCGCTTTTACACAAACATCAAGAAGATATTGATGTTGCGGCGAAATTTCAGTAAAGCCTGTCAGAATGATTTTTTCAGGCGGGGTTATCTCACCCGTCAGGATTTTTTCGCAAATGGCATTTGCTAAGCCGCTGCTATCTAGCCAATTTTCTCTCTTGCAAAGCTGCTCAAACTCCAAGGCCCATTTTTGAAAAATGCAGCTGTCTTCTGTTGTGCCTAAAGCCGCGTTATTCAAATCAACGCGCCATTCTTTTAGCGTAATCCAAGCCGATTTTGCAAGCTCTGCTGTGTGCGATAATTTGATGAGATAATCGCTTTCCGCTGACTGTCGTAATATTTTTTCCCAGATTAGTTGTTCTTGGTTTGGTGTCAGTAACAAAGGTGTTTCTACTATGCTGCTTGCAATAAAGTTTCGCCATAAGCGTTGCAAGAAGCTAGGGAAAGGTAAAATATCGACACGAGGCCAACAACGTTTATCTTGTGATATCTGCCAAGCATGATGTTTTTTTAATAATGCGGCAGATAGACGACTATTGGGCGTCAGCAAAGTAGTTTGTGGCGTGAGCTGCTTAAATAAATCTATGTTAAATAAATCCATGTTTGTTTGCGCTATTTCTCAGGGTTTTCTGGATTAAAGGAATTAAATTTGGGGAAAATCACATCAAATTGTAAACCGACTTCGTTACTAGCACTTCCAAGCACGATATGCGCATGATGCAAATCCGTAATTTGGCTGACGATAGCAAGTCCCAGTCCGCTGCCTGATGCTGTTGTGCCAAGCATCCGAAAGAAGCGTTCAAAAACGCGCTCGCGTAATTCCACTGGAATGCCAGGTCCGCTATCGGTAACACGTAAAATAATAGTTAGATCAGCATCAATAATTTGTACTTTGACTTCGCCGCCAATAGGGGTATAGCGAATAGCATTGTCGACGACATTGCGAATAAGGATGCCAAGTGTAATATCGTTACCTAACACGGTTGCTTCGGGCGGATGCGGTGCAAGTTCAATTTCAATTTGTTTATCAAGCGCAATGGGAACGAGATAAGCAATAATTTCAGATGTTAATTTATGCAGGTCAATGGCTTTCATATCGCTTAGCGCTTCTTCTTGTCCTAAGCGACTCAGTGTAAGCAACTGTGCAACCATATGTGAGCTGCGATCAACACCTTGTAATACTTTCAGTAGAGCATGATCGCGATCCGATTCATTTTCAGCTTTGAGTGCGACTTGCGCTTGTGTTTTTAACGCAGCCAAAGGCGTACGCAGTTCATGTGCGGCATCAGCGGCAAAACGTTTGTTACGATCAAATGCTAACTGTAAGCGAATAAATAATTGATTGAGTTCGATGACTAACGGTTTAATTTCGATTGGAATATTTGTTGCTTCAACCGGCTCAAGATAAGTCGAAGCTCGATTGGAAATTTCACTGGTGACACGCGTAATAGAGCGTAGCGCCATACCAATGATGATCCAGACGAGGGCGCCAAATAAAGGATATGTCACCAAAAGAATATAGGCATTGCTGAGAGTGATATCATCTGCCAATTTATTGCGTAAATCATATAATTCAGCAGCAATAATTTTTTCGCCCGTTTTGCTGTTGCTAACGGCATACACGCGCCAGTTATGTTTGTTTATCTGTCTGTCACTGAATCCAAGCGGGGAGTCGAATAAAAACTCATTCATAGACGGAGTTGAATTAAGTAATAACTTCCCATCTTTATTCCATACTTGGAAAAGCAAATTTTTAGCTGCAAATGAATGATGTTTTTTAAAGTAAGTTACAATTTCATTGCGCATAACGGTATCGTTTTTTGCTGTTTGATGCAAAAGGTCGATGAAAGAAAATATTTTGACAAGCTGACCATCGAGATAATTTTGTGTGACTTGTTTGTCTAGTAAATAGTTGCCAATTGCAGTAATAGAGGATGCAAGTGTGATGCTAATCAATAAGCTAATTAATAGAAAATGTCGTATTGACCGGATCATTGCTCTTCTTTGCTTTTGTCAATCATGTAACCAATTCCACGGATGGTACGGATAAAAGTTTGCCCAAACTTTTTGCGTAAATTGTGGATGTGAACTTCTAGTGCGTTACTGTCGACATCTTCCCCCCAGCCATACAGGGATTGGGTAAGATGTTCGCGGGAGAGGACGCGGCCTGCATTTTCTAACAATTTGTGTAAAAGGGCAAACTCACGTCGAGATACGTTGATCGGTTCATTGTTAATCGTAACAGTGTGTGAGGCGGGATCGAGGGAGATATGTTCATGTACTAACAAGGGTTCAGCGCGGGCTGAAAAACGCCTTTGTAAGGCCCGTAAACGGGCACAGAGCTCATCAAGATCAAAAGGTTTGGTTAGGTAGTCATCTGCCCCGCAATCGAGCCCTTTGACGCGATCTTCGACAGATTCACGGGCGGTCAAGATCAATACGGGCATGGTTAAGCCGCGAGCGCGTAAGTTTTGTAGTACGACAATACCGGAAAGTTTGGGTAATCCTAGATCTAGCACAACGAGGTCAAAGGTTTCTGTTTTTAAGGCTTGGTCAGCGGATAAGCCATCTTTTAGCCAATCTACAGCATATCCGTCCTGAATGAGGCCGGTTCGCAAGCCATCGCCTAGCAGTTCATCGTCTTCTACTAAGAGTATGCGCATATCCCTTCCTTTGTGTCAGATATAAGTACAAATTTAGCTGTTTTGTGGGGGGATAGCAAATGTTATTGTGATGAGATAGTTTTCGCTGGTGTCATCCTGAGCGCAGCGAAGGATCTAAATCAAAACATGCATTTTTTATATTTAGATCCTTCGCTGCGCTCAGGATGACACCGGTGAAACCATTTGCTGAATAGTTACCTCTACAAGTCTCAAACATGGTTTGGATCAATGCTGATATAGACTGTGAGAAGATCAAGTTTTTGGTCCCGAAATTCCTGGTGGCTTGATGGGGCTATTTTTTGAACTAAAATCATTTGTTTGGGTTTTTTCTAAAGTTGAAACCATCCAATTTATTACATTTACGTCTAGGCTTAATTTGTTGTCTTTGTCGCGAATACGCCTAACCCCTTCTTCAGGACAGTCAGCCTTTTTAAGAAACATTAAAAAGCTATCTTTTGCTTCTTTGCTGCTAAATTCAAGTTGGCACCTATTAGTTAAGGTCATTGCTACCCGCTGAGGTCTGGATTCTCTTTTGTCGATAAACTGGGCGACAAATTTTGTTATATCATCTTTTGCTGTATCTTCGTGGCGATGTTCTTGTGGTATTGGTGGAAGAGCTCTTCTTTCTTGCTTTATTCTCTGAGGATCTATTTTTTTTTGTTCTTTTATTTCTTGTGTAGAAACGGTATTACTTTGTTCTATCTCTTGTCTCACGTCTGGTGTCACGGGAGGAGAAAAAGGAAGCATGCTATCAATTGTTTTTTTAGTATCTTCTGCAAAGTTGTTTAATCGCTGTGTTGGTTTATCTTCTTTTAAAGAATCCATTATTTCGTTCATCAGTGGTTGAGTTTCTTTTATTAATTTTTCTAATTTACCTTCTGCTATCATGTGTTGCCATTCATGAAAATGTTCTGGCTTGATGTGAATTTCATTGTTAGTGAGAAGGCCGGGAATTTTTTTAAATATATAGTTACCTTCTAGATTTAATGCATTGAGTAGTGTTTTAGCTATGTCACTGTCACCTAAGCCAACTTTTAAAATAATAACATTGTCCATTGAACGAGAGGAGAATTCGATACTGGGCAGAGAATTATTCTTCCAAAATTCTTCGATGGCATTCGCTTTTTCTGCTTCGATTTTATAAACTTCTTTGAAGTTATTATTTAATTTTTCTAACTGTTCTTTCGAAAATATTATTTCTGTGGTATTCGGATTTCTGCTGTCAGTTTGTTTTTTATAATCTAGGTTTTTGTAAAAATGAAATCGGCTCAATAATTCCGAGACTTTCTCATTCTGGGTGGAATTGTAGATAATTGATATCTGACTATTTTCAAATAAAGCTGTAGTAAAACTGCCTGTTGCTTCAAATAAAAATCTTTTTGCTGTGTGATCTAGGGCAGTTATCTCTTTTATACTTTTATTCCACTTTTCAAAGTGTTCAGATTTGATGAGAAGTTCATCATTGAGTACACCACCTACAAATTTAAATTGGTCTTTTAGCCCTAGCTCTTCTAATTTTTTGAAAACCACATCCTTTTTACCTGTTTCTATCTTTAAGCGAATAATATTTTCATCATCATTATCAGCAAGGAAAAGTTCGGGTATGTCATCGGTCTTTAAATAATTTTGGATATTTTCGATATCGGCATAGTAGTTAGGGGAGATTTCCCTAGGTTTTGGTGTAGATGTGTCATTCCAGGATTCAAGTGCCTCCCTTCTTTCATGTCTTTCTGTGTCTAGCAAATTTTGCAATAGCTGAAAATGTTTGAAGTCGATGTGGATTTCATTCTTTTTGGCATTAAATGTGTATATGTTAGAAAGAGTATAACTATCCAAAGCGTTTTTCAGAGCATAGCCAGGACTTAAGATCATAACCTTGTCAATGGATTTAAAAAAAACATGTAAAGCGCAATCATCACCTCGAAGTGTTTTAAAATAAATATCGATGTCTTTAACTTGTTTCGCATCAGCTAAATTTACGTCTCTGGTTTTAGGCTTCGACATTTATGTGGTCTCCGGCTTATTATTCAATTATAGCTAATAATCTAAATTATATTTGTGCAGTGAGGAGGAATTTATAACTCGATGAAAAGATTTAGATAAATATCACTTTTGACTGATATTAAATTAAGTTGATGTTTGTTAACTCTAATTGCTTATTTTTTTAATAAATGCAATGGCTTAAAAAAATCTAATACGGTTGCATTGGTAATAAATGAAATATTATAAGGATGTTCTGCATAGAATTTTTTGGTGTTAGGTTGGTGAATAAGCGGGTCAATTTCGTTGGCAATATTCCCTAATAAAACAAGTTGTACAGTAGGACGTTTCGCGAGTAAAAAGTTGATGACTTGTTCTAAGAAAGGTTTCCAGGCGCGTGCATCTTTGCGTACGTGTGAGAGCTGTAAGACGGGTGAGGCATTCAGTAGTAAAAAACCATGCTGTATAAAACTACCAAACAATTCTTCATTTGTTTGAACAAAAGATTGTTTATTCACTGCTGCAATGTCAGCTTGGGTTGTATGTCTTGGATCAAGAACGCCTTCTGCAATCAAAAGCATTTTAATAATATTGCGTAATGATGTTGCGCGATTGACTGTTTTTGTTAAGCCTGTCTCAGACCATAAATCGGCAACAGCTGCATCCCAGAAAGCATAGCCATTTGCCGAGTGCGCGCGAGGATAAGGTGATTCGCCGAATAAAACATAATTCACTTTTTCAACGGGTAATGAAAATGCATTAAATATTTTGTTAACGCCAGGTAGCCAGTCATCTGTTCGGTATAATTTTTCGAGGTAATCTGAATTCAGTGTTTGCAATGCGTGTTGCAAGCATGCATGCCATGACGGATCTGTTGCCTGAATATTAAATCGAGTTGTCATGGACGCGTGCTTGTGGATACTATAGGTCATTATTTCATTTTGCATAGTAGGTGTCGGCCATGGATAAAAATTTACTTGAAATCTTAGCATGTCCCATTTGTAAAGGGGAGCTGTTATATGATTCTGTTAATCAAGAATTGATTTGTAAGTTTGATCGGATTGCGTATCCGATAATTGATGAGATTCCGGTTATGTTGGATAGTAGGGCTAGGCGGTTGGGGGAGGAGGAGCTTTCTTGAGGAGACGCATCAGAGCATACTTTCTTAAAACTACTTGTTATCTCCACCTTAAAACTACTTGTTATCTCCGCGCATGCTTCAAACTCTTGTCATCCCGCGCATGCTTCTAGCGCGGGACCCAGTGCCTCTCAATTCTGCTAACGTATTCTAGAAGCCTAACAAAAGTCACTGGGTCCCGCGCTAGAAGCATGCGCGGGATGACATTTATTATTTATGACATGAGAAAAAGCCAAAGCCAAATCTATTTATCTTCGTCAGAAAAAGCCAAGTCTATTTATCTTCATCCGCACTACTAGGCTTACTGCTATAAATATCTTCCCCTTCTAACGCACGATTCTCACCCGGCGCATTAGTACGTCTATTCCGATTAGTCTTGGAATAACGTTTACGACGTCTTTGATTTGACGGGTAACGCGGTTTTCTATCACCCGTATTCGCAGGTCTAGTCGCATCAGATGTCGCAGCAGGGTATTCGCTAGTAGGCGATCCTGATACTTCATTTGGCACAAAACTAGAAGTTTGCATCTCACGAACAGGTTCTAATGCTGGCGCTTCTCTCGTAATAGATTGCGTCTGCTCGCTGCTACGATAATCATAATTTGTAGCAACAGGTGCCGCTGTTGGCGTCATTACGTGTTCATCATGTTGATGCTGCTGATGCATCGCTGTCGAAACTTCTCTTTCCTGCCTTTCATGTCTTTCATGTCTTTCTTGCGGCAAAACATTCTCTCTTGGTGACTGCGGAGCTTGTGTTGTCGTCACGGGTTCTGGATGTCTTTTCTCATGACTATGCGAAGTATGCGCATCACGCGTATGTTGTGGTCTGCGTTGTTCGCCAGTACGCGAGTGCTGCTTGTGACGAGGTGCTGCTTCACCATCAGTCTGATGAGTCGAGCTTGGTCTCTTATGTTGTCCCGTGCGATTTCTGTTGTTATCTCTATCACGATGATGACGCGATCTACCGCGAGGTCCAGTATTAGAGTGAGGTCTTCTAACCTGTTCAGAGCGCTTTTCCGGTTGCTCGGTTTTTTTATCAAAAAGATAAGTGAACAAGCGTTTTAAAACACCATCACGCGTTTTTTCTTTGCTCGGAGGCGGTGGTGCAAAGGATTGATCTGTGAGTGCGCCTTTAAGAGCCGGTTCTTGATGGCCTTTGTTTGCTAGTTGTCCCATCGCTGGTATTTCAAGCTCAGGTTTGATTGCCAGTGCGTAACTCGGTAGTTTTTCGTCTTTCTCTGTCATATCAGAAGTACGTACGCGCTCGACTTCATAGTGTGGCGTCATGAAATGCGGATTTGGAATAATCAATACGGTAACTTGCTGACGTTTTTCAATATCAGAAATAGTTTGGCGTTTTTCGTTTAATAAATACGTTGCAATCTCGATCGGTAAAATAGCTCTAACTTGTGCCGTATTTTCTTTTAACGCGTGCTCTTCGATTAAACGAATAATAGAAAGTGCCAGTGATTCTATTCCACGTATAGTGCCTTGGCCCAAACAACGAGGACACGTAATTTGGCTGGATTCACCCAGTGATGGACGTAAACGTTGACGTGACATTTCCAACAAACCAAAGCGGGAAATGCGTCCAATTTGGACTTTAGCGCGATCGAGTGACAGTGCATTACGGATACGTTCTTCCACTTCACGTTGATTGCGAGAAGGTGTCATATCGATAAAATCAATAACAACCAAGCCGCCCAAGTCACGTAAGCGTAGTTGCCGTGCAATTTCATCAGCTGCTTCAAGATTGGTTGTTAAAGCAGTTTCTTCAATGTCTCCACCTTTGGTTGAACGGGCAGAGTTAATATCAATTGAAATCAGTGCTTCAGTATGGTCAATAACAACAGCACCACCGGAGGGTAGGCGCACTTCGCGTTGGAAGGCAGATTCAATCTGGCTTTCAATTTGAAAGCGAGTAAAGAGCGGTGTTTGATCTTGATAAAGCTTAATACGACTGCTGAAATCAGGACGGACTAATTGAATATGATGCAATATTTCTTCATAAACGGCAGGCTCATCAATTAAAACTTCATCAATATCTTTACGCAGGTAATCACGAATCGCGCGAATGACAACATTGCTTTCTTGATAAATTAAGAAGGGAGCCGTGCGTTGATCAGATACATTTTGAATGGCACTCCAATGGCGGAGTAATATGTCTAAATCCCATTGTAATTCTTCATGACTTTTGCCGCTGCCAGCAGTACGTACGATGAGACCCATGCCTTCAGGGAGTGTCAAAGTTGCAAGATTTTCGCGTAGCTCAGAGCGTTCATCACCTTCGATGCGACGGGATATTCCGCCAGCTCTGGGATTGTTCGGCATCAAAACTAAATAAGAGCCAGGCAATGAAATAGAAGTCGTCAGCGCAGCACCTTTTGTCCCGCGTTCTTCTTTGTCAATTTGAACAATAAGTTCTTGGCCTTCTTCGATCACTTCATTAATAGCAGGACGTCGACCGGAATCTTGGTAGCTGCTTTTAAAACAAGAGCGGGCAATTTCTTTCATGGGAAGAAAGCCGTGACGCTCTTCGCCATAATCAACGAAAGCGGCTTCTAGGCTAGGCTCAATACGAGTCACTTTGCCTTTATAGATATTGGATTGTTTTTGTTCGCGCGCAGAAGACTCGATAATCAAGTCATATAAATGTTGTCCGCTTGCCAGTGCAACACGCAACTCTTGATCTTTATGAGTTGCATTAATTAGCATTCTTTTCATTGGCCACCTGTTAAGTCAGGCGCTCTATTACTGGTTTCAGCTTACGGCTTTCCCTATTTTTTTGAGATGCTCGAGAGCATGTTAAGCAAGGCGAAAAACGCTATCATGCTTGGTGATGATAGCTAGGAGTGCAATTGCGCACTCGGATTAAGCTATTTTTATAATCTTTGTTAGCTTAATCAGAATATTCATTCTTGTTTTTAACAAGTTGGCTTTTTCGCCTCGGTGCGTTATTTAGACAAATAACTTCCGCATTCTCGTGTTTAAAAAATCAGGTCACTGGCCAGTTAAGCTTACGCACTCAATAGTGGAGCGCAGTTAATGTGTTTATTATAAGTATTCGCTAACCTATTGATTTTTTATGTCTTCTAGGTTTATTTTGCTATGGCGCTGCATCGAAGCAGGCAAGATTTTAAGATCCCTCGGCGAAAATGTATGCGAATACACATTAATATAATCTTCAATCCGCGAATATATCAGAATTTTTCAGGTGGATCAATGAGATAGGGGGTAAAACCGGAAAAGTGAAAAGAATCATATTCACTAGAGCGGTTTCTCGCATTTGTAAGGTCTATATAAGGACTATGAAAGAGTAAGATTTTATAGTTTTTAAACTATTCGTCCGTTTTTTTGCTATGATACCCGCCGCAGAGAATTAAGCTTGGAATAAAAAAATGCAGAACATGCAGAAAACTTCGGTTACCCCAGTTCAATATATTACAGTAGAAGATGATTTTGCTGGCCAACGGATTGACAATTTTTTAGTAACCCGCTTAAAGGGGATGCCAAAAACACGCATTTACCGCCTTTTACGAAAAGGGGAGGTGCGCGTCAATAAGAAGCGTACGCAGCCAAGCTATCGACTACAGGCTGGCGATCAGATTCGCCTTCCGCCTATGCAATTAGATGAAAGGCCAGTCTTGGCAGGGCCGAGCAAGCGTTCTGTGGCTTTATTTAGCGATCGCATTTTGTTTGAAGATAAAGGTTTGCTTATTATCAATAAGCCATCCGGTATTCCTGTTCATGGTGGAACGGGAGTTAGTATGGGAGTTGTTGAAACCTTGCGGACAATGTATCCCAAGCTGCCGCAGTTAGAATTAGTGCATCGCTTAGATGCGGATACGTCAGGGTGTCTTATCCTCGCCAAAAAACGTAGTGTTTTAAGAGAGATACATCAACTATTGCGAGATGGCGCGGTCCATAAAGTCTATTTGGCTTTAACGAAAGGCCAATGGCAAACATCTGAATTACGCGTAGATGTAGCTTTACGTAAAAATCATCTTAGTAGTGGTGAGCGTATCGTGAAGGTCGATCCTACGGGAAAAGAATCGTTAACCGTCTTTGAGCCTATGCAAAGTTACGACGATGCGATGTTAGTTGAGGCGACCCTCCATACCGGGCGCACACATCAAATTCGTGTGCATGCGCGCCATCGATACCATCCAATTGCGGGTGATGAAAAGTACGGTGATCGCGAATTTAACAAAAAAATGCGGGAATATGGGTTGAAGCGGTTGTTTTTGCACTCACACTTGATTGAATTTACGTTACCCTCGACGGGTCAGCACGTGAAAGTGGTGGCACCTTTGGATACCGACTTACAAACTTGTTTGAATCAATTAGAAAAATCGGATGTTATTTGACACCGCGGCAGCATCAGCATAAAATCGCCCGGCTATGTCAAAAGACTATCTACCAATACAAGTTAATCCAATTCGTTTTGCAGAAAATGCAGCGACTTTGCGCGGCACGTTGTTAGTGAAAAACATGGATAGGTTAGCGCCAAGTTTATTCGAACATGACAGCGAGGTTGACGTTGACCTTCGATTTGGAGTAGATGACCAAGGCATACGATTTCTAAATGGGCATGTTGCCACCCAGTTAACGTTGCAATGTCAGCGTTGTCTGGAACCGTTTGTTTATGAAATAACTAGTGATTTTATCTCGGGAATCGTTAGTACCGAGAAAGCAGCTTTATCGCTTCCAGAGAATTATGATCCGATGGTGGTCAGGGATGAGATCTTGGTAATACAAGATGTGGTCGAAGAAGAGTTAATCCTTAACTTGCCGATCGTAGCCATGCATGAACTGAAGGATTGTAAAGTGAGCCTGCCCGTTATTGTTGCTGAGACCCAGCCAATATCCCAGGCTGAAAAAGAGAATCCCTTTAAAGTAATTGAGTTATTAAAGGTAAAGCCCAAGCAAGAGTAAAAGTAATTTAGTGAGGAGTTTCTGTAATGGCAGTACAAAAGAGTCGAGTTCCACGTTCAAGACGCGGCATGCGTCGTTCGCATGATGCATTAACTGCTACAGCATTATCTGTTGATGCTGCTACTGGTGAAACACATCGTCGTCATCATATTAGCCCAGATGGCTATTATAAAGGACGTCAGATTATCAATAAGAATGTTGCAGCTGCAGAAGACAATACCGAAGAGTAATTGCCTTTGACAAACATTACCATTGCAGTGGATGCTATGGGGGGCGATCATGGCCCCTCAGTCACTGTGCCTGCATGCCTGCAGATACTTGAAAAACATCCTACGTTGCATCTCATTTTAGTGGGTGATAGCGATATCTTACAGGAACAACTTAAGGCGCATAATGCCAAGCCTTTAGTTGATACCAAAAGATTAGTTATCCACCATGCTTCTCAGCGTGTTGAGATGAATGAATCCCCATCTCAAGCATTGCGCACGAAAAAAGATTCTTCGATGCGTGTTGCCCTCAATTTAGTAAAAGAAAATCAAGCGGGTGCTTGTGTCAGTGCGGGTAATACCGGTGCATTGATGGCGACAGCGCGATTTGTATTGAAAACCTTGCCGGGTATTGATCGGCCAGCGATTATTTCTACTTTTCCGACGGGCCTTAGTCATAAGAACGTACGTATCCTTGATTTAGGTGCGAACGTCGATTCGGCTGCAGAAAATTTATTACAGTTTGCGGTCATGGGTTCGGTCTTGGCATCAGCTGTCGATAATATCGAAAATCCGAAAGTCTGTTTGTTAAATATCGGCGAAGAAGAAATTAAAGGCAATGAGCAAGTCAAAAAAGCCTCGCAGTTATTAACCGAGTTAGGTTCTTTGAATTATGCCGGTTACATTGAAGGCAATGAATTATATAAAGGCGAAGCTGATATTATTGTCTGTGATGGTTTTGTTGGCAATGTTGCCTTAAAAACCACAGAAGGCGTCGCTATATTTATCGGAAGACTGATTAAAAGAGCATTCCATCAAAATATTTTAACTAAGCTTGCTGGTTTAATCGCACTGCCGGTTTTAAAGTTGATCACTAAATGGATTGATCCTGATCGTTATAACGGTGCGAGCTTAATTGGTTTGCAAGGTATCGTGATTAAAAGCCATGGGGGAGCGAATGCACACGCTTTTTCCTACGCCATTCAAGAAGCAGTGATCCAAGTTGAAAAAAATATTCCACAGCGCATCAGCGCTGAAGTTGAGCGTTTGTTGAAAGGAAGTTCTCGCGAGACACTTCCGGGTGAAAATCAATAGGCGTGAGATAAGCATAATTTTTTGGAATGACACTTATGGTATATGCACAAATTATGGGAACAGGCTCATATCTGCCTGAAAAAATCCTTACCAATGCAGATATGGAAAAAATTGTTGAAACATCCAGTGAATGGATTGTTGAGCGTACTGGCATCCATCAGCGCCATATAGCCGCTGAACATGAAAGCGCATTAAGCATGGCAGAGAAGGCTGCGCGTGAGGCAATGTTAGATGCGGGTATCTCGCCTACCGACATTGGTATGATTATCATTGCAACGACGACACCGGAAAAAATGTTTCCGAGCACGGCGTGTCTTTTGCAGCAACGCTTAGGGATAGCAGGTTGTCCTGCTTTCGATCTTAATTCAACTGCGTGTGCCGGTTTTGTTTATGCCTTGAGTATTGCAGATCAATATATTCGAAGCGGAACAATCAAGCACGCATTAGTGATTGGTAGTGAGGTCATGTCTCGTGTTGTCGATTGGACTGATCGCACGACTTGTGTGTTATTCGGTGATGGCGCCGGCGCTGTTGTATTAGGTGCGAGTGAAAAGCCAGGTATTTTATCCACGCATTTACATGCAGATGGTACGCATAAAGATGTTTTATCCTTGCCTGTCAGTATTGGCAAACCGATGGATGTCGAAGAAGCGTTATTTATTAAAATGACAGGTAATCATTTGTTTAAATTAGCGGTCAATATTTTAGGCAATCTCTTTGAGGAAACGCTTAAAGCTAACTCTCTCACTAAAGCTGATATTGATTGGTTAGTGCCGCATCAAGCAAATATTCGTATCATTCAAGCTATGGCAAAAAAGCTACATTTACCATTAGACCGCGTGGCTATTACACTAGAAGAGCAGGGGAATACATCCAGTGCGTCTATCCCTCTCGCATTAGACAAAGCCATTCGCGATGGTCGTATTAAGCGTGGCGAAATGTTGTTATTAGAAGGATTTGGTGGCGGTCTTGCTTGGGGATCCGCGTTAATTAAATACTAGTTGGCGATATTAGTTGCTTCAAGGAAAATATCATGAACAAATCACTCGGGGTGGTATTTCCCGGACAAGGTTCACAATCGTTAGGTATGTTGGCTGATATCGCGAGTGAATTTCCCGAAATAGAAGCAACTTTCATGGAAGCTTCCAAGATTTTAGGCTATGACCTTTGGCAGTTGATACAGGTGGGTCCCGCAACAGAATTAGATAAAACAGTTCATACGCAGCCGGCTTTATTAGTGGCTTCTTATGCGATATGGCAAATACTGAAAGCAAAAAAATCGATTGCCCCTGCTTTGTTGGCAGGCCATAGCTTAGGTGAATACTCAGCATTGGTGTGTGCAGAATCCATTTCCTTTGCGGATGGTGTTAGATTAGTTGCAGCACGTGGTGAATACATGCAAGCAGCTGTTCCGCCTGGACAAAGTGGTTTGGCTGCCATTATTGGATTAGACGATGCAGATGTTTTAGCGCTTTGTGAAAAATCAGCCCTGGCTGGTGAAGTATTATCACCCGCTAATTACAATAGCCCAGGACAAGTTGTTATTGCCGGTCACATTCAGGCTGTTGAACGAGCATTGGTACTGGCAAAAGAAGCGGGCGCGCGCATGGCTAAATTATTGCCCGTGAGTGTTTCTTCTCATTGTGTCTTAATGAAGCCCGCAGCAGAAAAATTGGCGGTCTTGCTGGCCAGTATGTCTATCCAGAAACCTACCATTCCTGTCGTCAGTAATGTAGATGTTACTATTTATGACAGCGCAGATGCGATTCGGGATGGTTTAATTCGCCAGTTATATATGCCTGTGCGTTGGGTAGAAACAATTCGATTATTTTCAGAAAAAGGTATTAAGCATATTGTAGAATGTGGGCCTGGCAAAGTATTAACAGGCTTAAATAAGCGTATTGTGGCAGACATCCAATTGACTAGTGCCACGGATGCAGCTAGCGTACGTACTTTACTTGAAACAACATTTGAAACATAAATTTATTAAGGGGTTATGATGTCACACAAAGGCAGCGTTGCTTTAGTGACAGGCGCAAGCCGGGGTATTGGACAGGCTATTGCACTGGCGTTAGGTCATGAAGGCAAAACCGTAATTGGTACTGCAACTACCACAGAAGGCGCCGATAAAATTACTGCGTTTCTGAAAGAAGCGGGGGTGGAAGGTTTTGGGCTTGCTTTAAATGTAGCTAATCCTGCCTCTATTGAAGCGGGGGTGGCTACCATCAAAGAACGCTTTGGTATGCCGGCTATTCTCGTCAATAATGCCGCAATTACCCAAGATAATTTATTATTGCGGATGAAAGATGATGAGTGGAATAACGTTATCGAAACTAATTTAAATTCCATTTTTCGTGTTACCAAAATTTGTTTAAGAGATATGTTAAAAGCGCGCTGGGGAAGAATTATTAGTATAAGTTCCGTGGTTGGTTCAACTGGGAACCCAGGACAAGTTAATTATGCAGCCGCTAAAGCCGGTCTAGTTGGTTTTACTAAAGCATTAGCGCAAGAAGTTGGCTCGCGTGATATTACCGTGAATGCTGTCGCGCCTGGTTTTATTGACACTGACATGACACGTAATCTGGCAGAAGAACATCGCGCAGCCTTGTTGCAGCGTATTCCCATGCAGCGATTAGGCAGTGTGGATGATGTTGCAGCAGCTGTGGTATTTTTGGCATCATCCGCGGCTGGCTATATTACTGGTCAAACATTGCATGTGAATGGTGGGATGTACATGAGCTAAGATGTGGGGGCGACCGGCGGTCGTCTTGTTAGTTTAAAGCCTGATTTTTGAGTAAAATCAGCTTGCAACTTGCTGTGTTTCGCATAAACTACCACACTCGGCTTGTCCTGTGGTAATTTGTTGATCTGAAGATTTATTGATAAGGGGAAAATTTAGTATGAGTACTGTTGAAGCGCGCGTTAAAAAGATTGTTGTTGAGCAATTAGGCGTTAAAGAAGAAGAAGTGACAAATGATGCGTCTTTTGTTGATGATTTAGGTGCTGATTCATTAGACACCGTTGAATTAGTTATGGCATTAGAAGAAGAATTTGAAACAGAAATTCCAGATGAAGATGCAGAAAAAATCACAACAATTCAACAAGCTATTGACTATGTTAGCGCTCACCTTCAAGAGCACAGCAAAGGTTAATATTATTTGTAATTTATTGTATGACCTTATTTCAGATTGAAGGAGCCAGTTTTGAGTAAGCAGCGTGTGGTTGTGACGGGTTTAGGAATGGTGTCACCTCTGGGTTTGAATGTAGAGGACACCTGGAAAGCTATTCTTGCGGGTAAGAGTAGTGTAGACCGTATCGACCATTTTGATGCGTCAGATATTAACTGCCGCATCTGCAGTACAGTAAAGAATTTCGACCCAATTCTTTACATGTCAGAAAAAGAAGCCCGTAAAAAAGATATTTTTATCCAATACGGGATTGCCGCTGCTGTTCAAGCGATTCAAGATTCTGGCTTAGAAGTCACAGAAGAAAACGCCGATCGTGTCGGGCTTGCTATTGGCTCTGGTATCGGCGGTCTGCCAATGATTGCAAAATCCCATTCGATTTTACTCGAAACGGGACCGCGAAAAATTTCACCATTCTTCATTCCAGGTGCGATCATCAATATGATCGCAGGGAATGTTTCCATCATGTACAACATGCGTGGTCCTAATATTGCTGTTGTTACTGCTTGTACTACCGGTACGCACAATATTGGCTTAGCTGCGCGCATCATTGCGTATGGCGATGCTGATGTCATGATTGCCGGTGGTTCTGAAATGGCAACCACCAAGTTGGGGGTGAGCGGATTTGCTGCTATGCGAGCATTGTCTACACGTAATGACGAACCAGCGAAGGCAAGTCGTCCTTGGGATAAAGACCGTGATGGTTTTGTGCTAGGTGATGGTGCTGGTGTTATCGTCTTAGAAAGTTATGAGCATGCAAAACGTCGTGGTGCCAAAATTTATGCTGAACTAGTTGGATTTGGTATGAGTGCTGATGCATCGCATATCACAACACCGCATACGGAAGGATTGGGTGCTGCAAACGCAATGCGTTATGCACTTTCTGATGCGAAGATGAATGCGACTGATGTCGATTATATCAATGCCCATGGCACATCAACACCGCTTGGCGATGAACTGGAAGTCTTGGCAATCAAACGTAGTTTTGGTGATCATGCCTATAAATTAGCAGTTAGCTCAACTAAATCTATGATTGGCCACTTATTGGGTGCGGCTGGTTCAGTTGAAGCCATTTTTTGTATTTTAGCGTTGCGTGACCAAATAGCGCCACCGACGATTAATTTAGATAATCCTAGTGAAGGTTGTGATTTGAATTTTGTTCCCCACACGCCTCAGGAAATGACAATTAATACTGTGCTTTCCAATTCATTTGGTTTTGGTGGAACTAATGGTACTTTGTTATTTTCCAAGTTGCGTTAGATTCTGTTCCTGAAGTTAATATATAAACAAAATTGTTTTGGATATACTGTCATCCCGCGCATGCTTTTAGCGCGGGACCCAGCGTCTTATATACACAGCCAAAGTATTCTGAAACTATAAAAAAAGTCACTGGGTCCCGCGCTAAAAGCATGCGCGGGATGACAGGAGTAGGATGAACTTGATTTAATGAAACGTTAGCGCGGTGAAGAGAAGAGTGCAAATATGATATTCCAGCGTCATCTTAAGATCATTGCAGCAATAATTCTCGCCATTTGCGTCGGATTTGTTATCGCGTGGGGTATCTTTATTCGCTCCCCGTTAATTCTTAACGATCATGGCCTCAAGTTTAAAGTATTCCCTGGTTCTTCTTTTAAGACCATTGCCGCAGATCTACACAGTCAAGGTATTTTAAAACATCCCCTATTTTTCACATTATTGTTCCGTTGGCGTGGCGATACACATCATTTAAAAGCAGGTGAGTATTTATTTCCTAAAGGTGCAACCCCCAATAGTATGATCGAACAAATGGTCACAGGCCGTGGCATGGTGAATCATTCATTTATCATTGTGCCAGGTCAAACTTTTTATCAGGTCCGCCAAACACTCAACAAAGATGAAGCGCTGCAACATAGCACAAAAGATTTAAGCAATGCCGCCATCATGAAATTATTAGGTCGTCCAGGATTGGCTCCAGAAGGCGTATTTTTTCCGGATACATATTATTTTATGGAAGGCTCAACGGATATTGCTGTCCTAAGACGCTCTTATATGGCAATGCAAAAAAAATTAAACGCAGCCTGGTCGCATCGGGCGCAGAAACTGCCATTTCGTAATGCTTATGAGGCGTTAATTGCAGCTTCAATCATTGTAAAAGAAGCTGACATCTCTGAAGAGTTACCGATTATTGCTGGGGTACTAACGAATCGTTTGCGGCGTGACATTAAGTTGCAATTTGATCCCACCGTTATTTATGGTTTGGGATCACGTTTTGATGGCACAATCTACAGACGCGATTTGTTAGCGGATACACCCTATAACACTTATGTTCATAAAGGATTGCCGCCAACACCTATCTCGATGCCAAGTATGGATGCTATTGATGCTGTCATGCATCCTGATGCCAATAATTATTTATACTTTGTTGCGCGAGGGGATGGTATGACACATCAATTTTCGCGAACGCTAGCTGATCATAATGCAGCTGTTGCCGCATCAAAAAAATTCCACCCTTGGTTTTTTAATGGGGCTTTGATCAAGAGTTATTTGCGAAAAATTTTTACCAAAACCATATTTAACTAAGTGCTATCCACAAGATAAGGAATTCAGATGCAAGGACAAGCACATGATGGTGTATTCCTGACGATTGAAGGTGTGGAAGGCGTTGGCAAATCTACAGCAGTTAAATTTATTCAGCAATATTTGGCACAACAAAATCAAACTGTTGTTATCACGCGAGAACCTGGCGGAACTGTGCTCGCTGAAAAAATTCGCGAGCTCTTGCTTTCGCCTAATGCCAATGAAGAAATGGCACCAGAAACAGAATTGTTATTAATGTTTGCCAGTCGCGCACAACATATCGCCAGTCTCATTAAGCCCGCAATAGCCGCAAAAAAATGGGTGGTAAGTGATCGCTTTCTTGATGCAAGTTATGCGTATCAAGGCGCTGGCAGAGGATTTGATTTATCGCGTCTCGATATGCTTTCACATTGGGTTGTCGGTGCATTAAAACCTGATGCAACAATATTATTAGATGCACCACCTGCATTAGGGCTGGCGCGCGCCAAGAACCGTGGCGCACATGATAGAATAGAGCAGGAAAAAATAGATTTTTTTGAACGTGTGCGTTCCGGGTATTTAGCGCGAGCAGCTGAAGATCCAACACGTTTTCATATAATTGATGCAACAGAATCTCTTTCTGCTGTGCACGCTAAAATTAAAGCGGTATTAGATAAAATACTTTTGGATATTTGTAGTGATAGATGACATTTCAGACGAAACGCATAGCGATATTTTTTCTTGGCAGAGAGAGCTCTGGCCGCGCCTATGGCAAGCGAAGACTGAAAACCGCTTGGCTCACGCACTTCTTTTTGTGGGTATGGAAGGCATAGGCAAAAGACAATTTGCAGAAGCGCTAGCTTGTTCGATGTTATGTAGCAAGCCTTCGCCTTTCGGTGTCAGTTGCAAAGCTTGCGACGGTTGTTATTTAATTAGCGCAAAGTCCCACCCAGATCTTTTAGTTATTGAACCCGAAGAAAAAGGGAAAGCCATTGTTGTTGATCAAATTCGTGATGTTATTAAGTTGGTTAATGAAACCACATTAAAGGGTGGTTATCGAATTATTATTGTTGATCCTGCAACAGCCATGAATATGAATTCAGCGAACGCACTTTTAAAAACGCTAGAAGAACCGACACCCAACACATTATTAATTCTTATCAGTGACCAAGGTTTGCGGTTACCAGCGACAATTATTAGTCGTTGCCAAAAAGTTATTTTTGCAAAACCATCACACACAGAAGCCATGGCTTGGTTACGCGCGCAGTTAGTTGATGACAAAGTCGATCCACAATTATTGTTAAAATTAGCGGATGGCGCGCCTTTAAAAGCGCGATCACTACTAGATAAAGATTTACTTTTATTGCGTGAAAATGTCTATCAAGGAATGTACTCTCTTATCGAGGGACAAACAGACCCTCTGCAACTAGCCGCTAAATTGCATGAAGCTGACCATTTGTGTGTTATTGATCTCTTGTTAAGTTGGCTAACAGATTTATTACGCTATAAATTAACAGAAGATCCTGCCAGTTTAATTAATAGCGATTATCAAACAGAAATCACCAAAGTTAGTATCAAGCTTTTGCATGCCAATTTGCTTGCTTATATAGAACAATTACAACAGACGCGCGCAGATTTGTTAGTGCCGATTAATTTAAACAAACAATTATTATTAGAAGATTTATTAATTCGTTGGGCCCAATATGTATCTCGTTGATTCGCATTGTCATCTCGATCGGTTAGATTTAACCGCCTATAGCGGAGATTTAACAAAAGCCTTATTGCAAGCCAAGCAACAAGGTGTCATGCATATGTTATGTGTTTGTATCACGCTAGATAAATTTCCAGCGGTGTTGGAAATTGCAAAGTCATATCCAAATATAACGGCATCTGTTGGTTTGCATCCTAATGAAGTAGTAGAAATAGAGCCAACGCTAGAAGAGCTACAAGCATTGGCTGCTAATGATAAAGTGATAGCAATTGGTGAGACAGGCTTAGATTATTTTCGAAGTACAGGTGACGTAGAGTGGCAACGAGACCGTTTTCGTCGACACATCCGCGTTGCAAAAAAAACCAATAAGCCTCTTATCGTGCACACACGCCAAGCGAAAGAAGACACAATAAGAATTTTGAGAGAAGAGTCAGCAGATACAGTGGGTGGTGTGATGCATTGCTTCACGGAAGATTGGGATACAGCATCTGCCGCATTAGATCTTAATTTTTATATTTCTTTTTCAGGTATTGTGACATTTAGTAATGCACTTCTGATCCAAGAGGTTGCAAAAAAAGTTCCTCTTGATCGTATGTTAATTGAAACGGATTCACCTTATTTGGCGCCAAATCCACACAGAGGTAAATCCAATGAGCCGGCTTACGTGAGATATGTGGCTGAGTATCTAGCAGAATTACGCGGTGTAGATGTATCTGTTATTGCAGAAGAAACGACGAAGAATTTTTTCAGGCTTTTCCAAGAGGCAAATAAATATGTTTAGACCTGTAGCGTTTTTTATTGGTTTGCGTTACACACGTGCTAAACGGCGTAATCATTTTATTTCTTTTATTTCATTAATGTCGATGTTAGGGATTGCTTTGGGCATTATCGTATTAATTACCGTTTTGTCTGTCATGAATGGTTTTGATCGTGAAATAAAAAAACGCGTGTTTAGCATGGTTCCCGCCATTACAGTGGGTAGCATGACAAATTTTGTGAGCAATTGGCAAAGTCTTGAAACCATACTGCAGAAGTCCCCGCATATAACAGCAGTTGCACCGTTTGTCAGTGGACAAGTGTTGTTGACCAGTTCTGGTTTGGTTCAGCCAGCGATGGTGAATGGTATATTACCTAACGAAGAAAAAAATATTTCAAAAGTAGCAGAGAGCATGGTGCAAGGAGAACTTTTTGCATTAAAAGCAGGTAGCTTTGGCATTGTACTCGGTGAAGATTTAGCGAGCCGTCTCGGTGTCATGCTCGGCGATAAAGTCACCGTTGTAACCCCAGAAGTCTCGTTGTCACCTGCTGGTGTTATTCCGCGTTTTAAACGTTTTACTGTCTTGGGTGTCTTTCGTGCCGGCAGCGGGTTTGGTTTTGATTCTATGCTCGCATTTATTAATTTAACCGATGCACAAAAGTTATTTGAAATGGGAAGTGCTGTGACTGCTCTGCATGTGAATATTCGTGATGTTTATGCGGCACAACAAGTGACACAGCAACTTGTTCAGCAATTAACACCGACGGCTAGAATTACCAATTGGACAGAACAATTCGGTGCATTTTTTCAAGCGATTAGTTTAGAAAAGACGATGATGTTTTTTATTCTGTTGTTAATCATTGCGGTCGCTGTATTTAATTTAATTTGTTCGTTGGTGATGGTGGTCAATGAGAAAGAAGCTGATATTGCAATTCTACGTACCATTGGCGCAACGCCTAGAATGATTATGGCGATTTTTATTGTTCAAGGTGCCACAATTGGTGTGGTTGGTACTTTGCTTGGTTTAATGGGTGGGATTGCTTTAGCGTTGAATGTGACAGAGTTGGTAACTTGGATTGAACATATTTTCCACGTGCAGTTTTTATCATCTAGTGTTTATTTTGTTAATTACTTGCCGTCAGAATTACAAGTCTCGGATGTTTTGCGCATTAGTCTTTCTGCATTAGGTTTAAGTTTATTAGCAACGCTGTATCCAGCTTATCGCGCATCACGAACAGAGCCAGTGGAGGCATTGCGTTATGAGTAATTCTATTCTTGCCTGTTATGAGTTAGCAAAAAGTTATAATGATGGTGCCGCTATTATTGATGTGTTTTCGCAAATTGATTTAGAAGTTAAATCATCTGAGATGATTGCAATTGTTGGTAATTCGGGATCAGGAAAAAGTACGTTATTGCATTTGTTAGGTGGGTTAGATAAGCCTACTAGTGGTCAGGTTTTTGTGAATGGTAAAGATTTAGCAAAATTATCTGAGACAGAAAAATGTAGTTTACGCAATCATTCGCTTGGTTTTGTTTATCAGTTTCATCATTTGTTGCCGGAATTTACAGCGACTGAAAATGTTTGTATGCCGCTTTTAATTCGTGGTATGAGTCCTAAAATTGCAGCACCAAAAGCGGAGCATTTGTTAGAGTTGGTGGGGCTTCAAAATAGGATGTTGCATAAGATTGGTGAATTATCGGGTGGTGAGCGCCAGCGCGTGGCAATTGCGCGTGCGTTGGTGACTGATCCTGTGTGCGTGCTAGCGGATGAGCCAACGGGGAATTTAGATCCACGTAATGCGGAACGTGTGTTTCAGTTGTTTTTAGATTTGCAAAAAACGTGTCAGACTAGTGTTGTGATTGTGACGCATGATATGCGGTTGGCAAAGCAGACGCAGCGGATATTGCAAATTAGAGAAGGCAAGTTGGAGCCGATTGAAAAATCTTAGAGCCTGTTTAAAATCTTTTATAGCTTCACGAAGCATCGAAAAAATGCTGGTTAGAACGCCTTCCTCCGTCAGGGGGAAGGTGGCCGACAGGCCGGATGGGGGGATCAATAAAATGCAATCTATTTTACTTAAAGAGCGATCACACTCTCTTCGAAGTGTTGAGCAATATAGAAATGGTCTTAAATAATATTTGGAACACTTGTTTTTAATCCCCCCATCCGGCCTGTCGGCCACCTTCCCCCTGGCGGAGGAAGGCGTTCTAACCAGTATTTTTTCAGTGTCTCGTGAAGCTAAAAGATGACAGAGTGGTAAATTACAAAATACAAATTAATTAACTAATGCTGCAACCACAGCATTTAGCTTGTGTCTCTTCATTTTCCTCTCTTTTCTCACGCAACAAAGATTCCCGCAACTGTGCTGTCCTATCTTGTGAAGTATAAAACGCAGAACGATGCCCTGCCGCTGATTGTGATTTTTCATTAGGCGACGGTGGTGGTGCAGAAGGCGTACTTTCTGAGAATGATACTTCTTTCAATTCACCCTCCAACCCAGTCCCTTCAGATGCATCCTCTGGCGCAAGAACAATATTAAAAGGACGTTGTGGATAGGTAATTCGCGTACCGTTCACTAAAGGTGCTAATGGACTGCTTTCTGGTTCATCACGATGCTCTAATCCATTATGAATTAAGCGAGTGTTATAAGGCGTGCCATTTTTTTTAAAAAGAGTGACATGATGAAAATGGTAATTGCCATCGCCATGCTTGGGATCATGATGGAAAACATTCATAAATACTGTTTTTCCACCCGCTGTTCTTAGTGTTTTATGATGATGGTGATGAGAGCTGTGTTCATCACGATGATGCGGATGATCATCATCACTGTCGCTATGATGATTTTGATTTCCAGGTTGGTTAGCATGTGGGCTATGGTCGTCATCACTGCTATCGCTACTATCGGCAAAATGTACTTTTTTCTTTGGTGGCATGAGCT